>PJEL010001027.1_pt1 | contig 30087 bp, 24 predicted proteins | sample 1853271 | NCBI WGS metagenome assembly PJEL01 (sample SAMN08108733, study PRJNA415343) | Invertebrate metagenome, whole genome shotgun sequencing project. | host: Globobulimina | place: Sweden: Gullmar Fjord | collected 2015-08 | reverse complement strand
CTTGTATGGCCCACCCTCTGGTACATTGATGTACTGAGCGTGCTCCTTGGACAGCTTGGTAAGCTTGTCTCCAAGCTTTGGCTAGTGGAGAGCAGCCACCTTCTCATCTAAGTGTTTTGGCAAGACATAGACCTTCTTCTCGTACTTGCCAGAGTCCTTCTCGTTCCAGAGCTCCAGCTGGGCAATAACCTGGTTGGTGAAGGAGCAGGACATGACAAAGGATGGATGTCCAGTGGCGCAACCCAAGTTCAGCAGTCGTCCTTCAGCCAGGATGATCACTCCATGTCCATCTGGGAAGATGAAACGATCGCACTGTGGCTTGATGTTCTGTCTGACAATTCCTGGCCAAGAGAGAATTCCAGCCATGTCAATCTCGTTGTCAAAGTGGCCAATGTTTCCGACAATGGCATTGTGCTTCATCTTGGACATGTGCTCAGCCATGATGATGTCCTTGTTACCAGTGGTGGTGACGAAAATGTCAACATCACCAATGACATCCTCGAGTGGAGCAACCTGGTATCCCTCCATGGTGGCCTGGAGAGCACAGATTGGATCAATCTCGGCGACGATGACGCGGGCTCCTGCAGCCTTCATGGCTGAAGCGCATCCCTTACCGACATCTCCGTATCCAGCAATGAATGCAGTCTTTCCTGCAATCATGACATCAGTGGCACGCATGATACCATCTGGAAGAGAGTGACGGCATCCGTAGACATTGTCGAATTTGGACTTGGTCACAGAGTCGTTCACATTGATGGCTGGGAACAACAAGGTTCCATTGGCAGTCATCTCATAGAGACGCTTGACTCCAGTGGTGGTCTCCTCAGAAACTCCCACGAGCTTCTTGGACATTCTGGTCCATCTGGTTGGGTCCTTTGGAAGTCCATCCTTGATAATGGAAAGAACAATCTTGAACTCGGCGTTATCAGTGGACTCTGGATCTGGGAGACTTCCATCCTTGGCATAGGCCTCCTCAGCCTTGACTCCCTCATGGATCAACAAGGTGGCATCACCTCCGTCATCGACCAACAAGTCTGGTCCATCAGAGTCTGGCCAGACAAGGGCCTGCTCAGTGCACCACCAGTACTCTTCGAGAGTCTCTCCCTTCCATGCAAACACAGCGGCAGAGTCACGGGCCACAGCAGCAGCAGCATGATCCTGAGTAGAGAAAATGTTGCAAGAGCACCATCTCACATCAGCACCGAGAGCCACGAGAGTCTCGGCCAGAACAGCAGTCTGAATAGTCATATGAAGGGATCCAGTGATCTGGGCTCCCTTGAATGGCTGCTGAGCTCCGAATTCGGTACGGCAAGCGATCAAACCAGGCATCTCGGCCTCTGCAAGTTCGATCTCAAGGCGACCAAAGTCAGCCTGGGTCATGTCCTTGACCTTATACTGCAAAATATATATACAAACATTATATTATTGTCACATAGCATGAGGATGCAACAATTCTAAAAGTCAGCCGTCAGACGGCGATCATCAGCGACCTCACAAAGTTGACCAACACCTGTTCTCACGACAGTGATGGAACACAGTGATGCGCCACACCATAATACATAAATAGATATGACAGATCTAATTCAAGGTCATTGTGCCATTAAATACGACGTAATGAAGAGATCACTGGTAGATCAACGTACCTCCCTTCCAGAAGCGGTCTTCTCGACCACGGTCATTGATGAGTTTGCGGTAGCCATTATATGTATGTGATATCGTTGTATAACAAAATACAAGTTAATTTATTGCCTGTTGATGGGAATAGAGCTGCCATCATATGCAGAGATTCTGATTCCTGTTCCTGTACCAACAGCTTGCATGCATCAAGATGCATCAAGATGCTCTCTAACATCATCATGGTACATGTGATTGATGCGATACTACTACTACCAAACGCAAGAAACCAAAGGAATCATGCTTCTTGGATTGATGGTATAGGGACTAGATCGTTCATTCTGATTGGTTCTATTGAATAATGGAATGGGGGTGGGTGTCTCGTTAGAGACAAGTTGTTGACCAACGTGCCTAGTGGACATAAGCATAGATTCGATCAATTGAAATCACCACGACTGCTTGGATACACACCTCTAATTATGTATTATATGTTTATATATACCTGTTATACTCGAATGATAGATAATGGAAGAATATAGTCTGGAAAAGTCGTGGCCGAGTTGTCGTTGGGCCGTTGACATCTCTGGGTGGAGCCCAAGCGACGAGGAATTCGACTTTCTATGTCATCATTTGATTACTCATGATGAATCAGTGCATTGTAAACGATTCAAATTTATAGATGATAGGAAGAGGGCGTTGGTGAGTGTAGTGTTGCAACGACTTGTAGGTGCCTTGTTGCTCAAGAGTTCCAACACGATTGTAGACCCCAGGAAGATTCCAATTGGAAAGACAAAGGGGCGTAAGCCGTATATAGATACTACGAATGATCTGTTCCAGGAAATAGGTGATGATGTGGTGAATTTTAACTATAATGTATCGCATGATGGCAAGTTTGTTGTCCTAGCAGCAGAGACACACTGTGTTTGTGGGTGTGATATCTCATCGACGCAGTCATTGTTTAAAAAGCGTGGAATGAATGAATCAGTATCTCTTGATGAAGCAAAAATTTATTTCACAGCTTTTGACAAACAGCTGACGAGCAAGGAGTGGGAAAAGGTGTATGGGGCAGCAGGGGACAATACCAGAGTTATATGTGACAGATTTTGTATGTATTGGTCATTAAAGGAAGCATATGCCAAAGCAATTGGAATGGGGTTAGGATATGACCTTGGTAAAGTAGAGTTTGAGATAGACGATGAAACAGGGACGGCATTTGCTAGGATTCATCCAGAGACTGATGTGTCACCAGAATGGTGCATGTATATTCACCAGATTTCGGATGGACACTGGGCATCTGTTGCCCGAGGGCCTCCTCAAGCAATTATAGATGCACATGGAGGGTTTATAAAGACATTTAGATCTCCAATACTGTCTACAGATGCCTTGAATGAACATGTGTTTCAGAAGAGAGAACCAGGATTTGTTCAGGTTGGTGTCCAGTCTATCTTAGAGACATACATGTGTGGATTCATCGACTCTCCTGCTGCTACTACTCTGTGGGAAGAGTATCTCCAGAGATATACTACGAGTGCGTAGAACAACAGCCATCGCATTGTGTATCGCTTTGCATCACAAGAGTGAACATTCATAGCAATACAGAGACTCGGGTGGAAGACGCGTTCCCTGTATCATCCTGATTTACAAAGATTTCATCTTTGTACTTCATTTCTATACTATATTGTAATACAAGTATATACACGATCGAATCGTATGCATAGATGAGAGAATACAGCCGATGAAGGTGCTGTCGTGTCTCGTTCTGTTGGGCCTGGTGTTCGAGGTCACCTTGGCAGTCCCAGGTACGCATCGTATTATGACGACACTAGAGTACTCATTATATCTGTCATGATATACTGAGTACTCTATACATGCATCTGTAGACCAGGTGAGACGAACCAACGGCAAGGTGTCTGTTCCGTTGGTTAAGACACCCCACCTCGTGCTCTTTTCATGTCATTCATTCTCTTTCGTTGTACAGTTACGATTTTCCCTAGTGAATGCAAAAAGAGTGCATACTTGTACGACTGGGATGTAAAGCGATTTGGGCCATACGTCGTATGTGCTGGTGGGGAGGTAAGTTTCCGTTGGAGGGGTATGCACGGTGTCTTCCAGGTGCCTAGCATTGCGTGCCCATCAAATTTCACAGCACAAGAGGCAGACACATACAAGTACCTAGCACCCGTCTCCAATGGAGGAGGATACGAATGGAAAGTCCCAGAGGAACCTGGGCATTATTGGATCACCAGTCAGCACACTGATGACTGCAGAAATGGTATGTGCTGCTGCTGCTGCTATCACATGTATGTCATGGTATAGGGTATTGTATGTACACACACGCGTATATATTATTGCAGGAATGCTGGCGGAAATTTTTGTCGTTGATGAGGACCAAGAACCATTCCTTTCTGCTGGTGCTCCTGGATGGGTACTGACACAGATCATCCTCATTGCAATACTTGCCAATCTGTCGTTCTATATGCTCTTCTGATGTACACAGAGGTGTTGAATCGTCGTGAATGTATCAAAGGATTGGTCGATGTATACCGTGTATCAATCAATAGCCAACGTGTGCCAGTCTGCTCTAGAAGATGTATGCATCGTCACATGATTCTCGACTGTAAGTAATACACCCACTCTACATGATTTGAAAAAACAAACAATCAACATGCCAAGCTCATCAATAGCAAGGTTTCAATCTGTTTCAAAATCTGCACGTCTCTATTCTCCTGTAGGACAAATGCTCTTTTGCATACTGGGCAGATATGAGAACTTGGTTGGTTGGTCACACAATGATGTGTCATAAGGGCACGCTATCCACCGACTATACTAGTCAATGGAATGATTCCATCATCCAGCAATCGACGAGGTTTAGATTCACGTAACCATCGTACCTTTGGTTGTCGTTCCACTTTGTGCTTGGCAATTGCCTGAAAAGAAACAAAGGTGAGGAGCAAACAAACAAGACCACTCGACCACAGTGGAACCACATAGCATATAGTATTGTTATTATTGCTATCACTATTACCATGCGTAAATATATATACTCATCCAAGTGCTAGAGAGAAAGATACCCTACACATTCCGTGTCGAGGTACATGAACTCAACCAACGAGACATGTCAATCATCCACGGGTAGATAGAACGATTGATTCATCCAACCCTTAATTTACAAATCAACGAATAAATGAATACGTAGCCAGAGATGCGAATGTCGTATATTGCAAAGCATATGTTTGCTTTCTCAAGGGGTGGCTTGCCCTTCTCGAGGGCAGTCATATCTTGTCCTTTGAGACACTCGTCTCATGCCGAGCGATGTTGTAGAGAACAATCGTTGGATCATGGTGTGCTGAGGAGCAGAGGCTTGATTTGGCGACAGGCGTCCACCCTGTATAGTACACAGCACATGAGACTTCATAGCATGGGTCATGGGGAATACCCTCTAGAACATGTTGAGGAACCTCCCGAGCGTCGAGAAAAAAGACTTTCAAGGGCAAAGGGATCAGCTCTTGGATATATAGGGAGGCGATCTCATTCTAGGAAAGAACTGGAGAAGAAGATGAAGGACAGGGGCCATGAGGATGATGTCATTCAAGAGTCCCTGGATAGGATGCAGGAGCTTGGTCTACAAGATGATGCAGAGTATGCACTTATTTTTGCCAGATCCAAATGGCGACAGTCCAAGTGGAGTCCTCGAAAGATACAGACAGAGCTACGGAGAAAGGGTGTGGAGGAGGACATGGTTGACCGTGCCCTGGAGAGTGTGTTTGGGTTCGACAAGGGTATTCACATCGACGAAATAGATGAAGATAATAATAAAGAAGAAGCTATAGAACTTGTAGCTGCAGCGAAACGACAGTATCAATCATATGGGTCTGCACATATTTCAAAAGAAGCAAAAAAGAGGAGGCTTATTGGGTGGTTACAACGAAGGGGATTTACATGGGATATTATCCGATCTATAGTACAATCTATTGAACAAGATACATAGCCTTGTCTCTTATTTCTTTTCCAGCCTCTGGTTGATTTCCACCTGCTGCTGGGTTTGCACAAGTTGGATGATTCCCGTTCCTAGAACCGGCCATGTGAGAAAATAGGAAATCTTAAAAGGAGTAGTCATTTTTGCCCTGTAAAAATGTCTAGAAAGGAGAGCCAGACCTAATCCAGCACCAAGAAGGACATTCCTCTCCACGACATTGCTTGTGCTGACATGTCCGGTATCCGTCATGTGGAATACGTCAATAATGTGAGTATTTAATGGGCGATCAAGGTATCCATGATGAAAATATGTGATACAAATTGGATTCTTGTATGTATTTATGCCATTTGCCTTGTATGTGATACATAGATCTCCCATGTATGCCTGGAGGTAATACAGGCAATTGTCTTGAGGCTTGCAAGCCTTGAAGACTGACAAGAGAAATGCATCTTGCTCTCTTCACGCAGAATCATTTCATACACGAAACTACAAAATCATCATTAGTAATAGAGTGTCGTGAGAAGTGTCTCTGTCTGGGTACAGAGCAAGGGGGACGACATGCAGAACAAACCTTCAGGAAAAAGACGACGGCATGGAGGCAAAGTATCCAAAGATGCTGATGAAATTAAAGCCATAGAACATATTTTAGATACTATCAAGCCTCCTTCTGGTAAAGATACTGGCCGGGGCTCCACCTCAAAGGATGGGCCTGTTGCATGGTATCACCAGAGGAAGTTTGACAAGATTGACGTTTTGTCTCAAAAGACACGACGTGCGTTAAAAAAACATAAATTTATTAATTTAACTGCGATTCAGAGGGCTGCATTGCCGCATGCGCTGGTTGGAAGAGATGTTCTTGGGGCAGCAAAAACTGGGTCTGGCAAGACCCTGGCCTTTATCATTCCAACGATTGAAAAGTTGTATAGATTGCAGTGGAATGTGTATGATGGCCTTGGTGCTATTATTATATCTCCAACACGAGAGCTAGCGATGCAGATATTCGAAGAGTTGAGGACAGTTGGTGAGGAACATGACTTGTCTGCTGGTCTGTTGATTGGTGGTAAAGATGTTGCACAAGAGGCCAGCAGGGTGGGGGCTATGAATATCCTTGTAGCCACACCTGGGCGCCTCCTGCAGCATATGGACGAGTCTCCAGATTTTAATGCAGATAATGTAAAGATTTTAGTGCTCGATGAAGCTGATAGAATTTTAGATATGGGTTTCTCAGCAACAGTGAATGCCATCCTAGCAAATGTGCCCAAGAGGGAGAGGCAGACATTGCTCTTCTCTGCTACGCAGACAAAGAGTGTGAGCTCTCTGGCTAGATTAAGTTTGGATCATCCGGAGTATGTAGCTGCGCATGCAGATGCGGCCATGCCAACACCTGTGAAGTTGGATCAGGCATATATGATGTGCAATCTACAGGACAAGATGGATGTGGTTTGGTCATTCATAAAAACGCACCTGTCGTCACGAATTATCATATTCTTTTCAACGTGCAAACAAGTAAAGTTTGTGTACGAGGCATTTAGGAGACTTCGGCCCGGAACGCCTCTACGATGCTTGCATGGGAAAATGTCTCAGCAAAAGCGGGTTGTGGTGTATGATCAGTTTTGTGATTCAAAGGCTGGAGTTTTGTTCGCCACTGATATTGCAGCTCGGGGGCTGGATTTTCCTAAAGTAGACTGGGTTCTACAAGCAGATTGTCCAGAAGACGTCGCGTCGTATATTCACCGTGTTGGTAGGACTGCACGGTATACGCATGCTGGCAAGGGCTTGCTCCTATTGCTTCCATCAGAATGTGAGGGTATGATTAAAGATTTGAAAGATGGAAAAATAGACCTGAAATGTCTCAAATATAATAAGGAAAAGATTCAACCTGTTTCTCCAGCGCTTCAAGCGCTTTTGTCGAAGGATGCAGAAGTTAAGACTATTGCCCAAAAGGCCCTTGTGTCATACTTGCGGTCAGTCTTTCTGCAGCCAAAGAAGCACATCTTTGATGTCCAGGCTCTGCCTGCTGTGGAATATGCTCTGAGTCTCGGCCTAACAAGTGTTCCAAAAATGAAGATATTGCGCCAGGGTCAGCAGGTACAAGAAGCCAGCAAAGTGTTATCCAAGGAGGAAGAGGAGGAGGAGGAAGAGGAGCAATCCGAAGAAGATGACTTTTTGGTCCTCAAGAAAAAGCACGACATCGCCGACTCTGGGTTAGATACGATTGAGACAGATGTGATAGAAGACGAAACAAAGAACAAAAAGAAGAAAAAGATGAAAATACGTGTGAATAAACCAACAGGAACCAAGGTAATATTTGATGATCGGGGTGAGGCTCTTGACCCACTTGAAGCACTTGCTGGAGATATGAAGGATGAAGACGACTCATCAGGGTATAAAACAGTAGAGGAAAGAGTGATGGCTGCTCGCAAGAAGCTTAAAGAGAGGGATCCTATGGATAAAAAGGACGTCAAGGAACTACGAAAGCTCAAGAGGATGGAAAAACGAGCTCGGAGACTTGAGAGGGAACACATGGAGACTGCACCGGTTCTTGGAGCGGACACAGATGAAGACGAAGATAGATACCAGTCACCTTCAAGCGAGGATGAGTGGAAGCACGACGATGATGACTCCAAGGCTGCAGACGACCCAGCATATCTGGGCATGAAGACCAAGGCAGCGGCAACCCTAGAAGAGCAGGAAGCAGCAGCCCTGGAGCTCATCAGGAGGCAGATGGGATGAAAATCAAAAAATCATTCACAGTGTATATTCTAGTACATGCCACACTAATCATCATCACGAGAGTGTTACTTTCAAGCACGATACGCCAAATATTTCATGTAAAATCTCACAGACTTTGTCCTGTGCCTCTGCGCTCTTGCACAAGAGTTGTGCTGTTCCATCACCCTGGCTACCAACCCCTTTCCCTCCATATATCAAGCTATCTACTCCCTCATATCTAAGAATTTTATGCAACACGGGACTTCCCTCCTCCCCAAGCTGTGAAGGACACATTGGCCCAGCATACATATCGAATGATTTTTGTGCAGACACCATCAATGCCCCCAAGCCCTCAGCATCACCTGCCTCAAGATATGTGATTGCCTTGTCAGTAATCTCCAAATTCATCACACCTAACAGAGCATGTACGTTTTTATCATTCTCTGTTTGTGGAAAGGGATATGCATGCTGTAACTTTGATAAAATTTCAACAGTATCTTTTGATGCCATCAAGTCTACAAGCACCAGGTAAAATGTTCCACCCAATGTTGCAGGTTCCACTTTGAGGAGATCCCCATCATACCGCATCAAAACAGGAACAGTACCAAATGCAACAGCTTGATCCATTCTTCCACATTGACTCGGCGTCAACCGTTCCCCTTCAAACGCAGCCTGCATCTCTCCACGTGCCGTCATTCCAATATCATAGCACATGTTGAACGCCCTTGCAACAAGCACACAGAATGCAGCAGAACTCGAGAGCCCCTTCTTCAAAGGTAGCGTCGTCTTATAGTTATCGATATAAATCCCTCCAACTTTAAATTCAGTGGCAAATATATACCCTACCCCAGCCGCATACGACCAAAACCCCCCAGCCTGTGCTGCCTGTCCAAGCTCATCCTCATCCAGCACAAACTCCTTCTCTCGCACGTCCCCATCATGCGTCGTCGACCGAATCCTCATCACACGTTCATTCTCAATCCTTGATACACGAGCATACAAACCATAGTTTATTCCTGCCACAATGGTACATCCCATGGCAATATCTTTATTGGTACTCCTCATAGCTCCAGCCCAGTCTGTGTGTTCACCAAACAAACAGAGCCTCCCAGGCACAAACACGTCAATCGATGATTCCATTGTATCTAGGTGTATTCATGTATGCTAGCAGTATACTATTACTGTAGTTGTATCCCACAAGGTACCTCTGAGGATCAGATCGAATGGTTGATTCTGAGGACGAAAACGTCTCAAGGTGATTCGAATCACTCACCAAGTGTTTCGATTGATTTATAGAATAAAAAATCTATCAAATGAATAGTATAATGTACAAACCACCTATCTATCAGATATTTAAAAAGTTACATCCTCAACCTTGTTGAGGTATACGTACGTACGTACAATTGTATCCTTGCAAGGATACCGCTAGGTATATACCCATGGGATTGTTGTGAGTCACATTCGTCATCCTGAGTTTCCATATATATATATGACTCATGATCTCCTGAAGATGAGACGAGACAATATACACGCGTGTAGCCGTCAAGGATTCCAGGCAGAGGATATATCCAAGGATCCCGTAACGCAGTAGCAATCTCAGATGTTATTGGGTTGTCGATATTTTACCTATAGTAGTAGTATAGAAACAGTATATCTGTATCTAAAAGATAAAAAAGAATCGATATTTCTACTCTGGCTGATTTGTTCATCCACATACATCGAGTAGGTATTGTTTTCATATCACGGCGCACGGAGGTTTTCAAAGACGACACAGCCAAAACCCTGAAAGATCTCTACATCAAAGTATACGGACATGTTTTCAATCCTCCTACTTGCATATACCTTGTTTGTATGCCATGTGGCATCGATGGCACAGGTGTACAGTCCTCAAGACCTCGCGCTGTGCCTATCGTCTATCCAGGGGTTGGAGATTTCTCTCCCTGGATCATCCTCGTATGATGAGGATAGACAGACATTTGAGTTGTTGACAACTGATGAATCGTTTCCAGCTGTAATTGTAACTCCGGCGAGCGTGCCTCAGCTGAAGGATGCGGTACGGTGTGCCAGGAGGACACGGTTCCGGGTTGTTCCAAAGAATGGAGGATGCTCATACGAAGCAAACTCCGTACAGAATGGCACTCTTTCTGTTATATTATCAAATTTAAATGAAATCTCTATTGATTCGGATTCTCAAATGGCAACTGTTGGTGGTGGAGCACTCTTGGGAGCAGTGGCATATGAGGCCTTTTCAAAGGCTGGTTTGGGTTTCAGTGCCTCTGAATCTCCCAACAATGGTGTTTCAGGGACATTGCTTGGTGGTGGATTCAGTTACTTTTCAAGGAAGGAAGGTTTGGGGTGTGACCAAGTGGTTTCATTTCAATTGATGACGTGGGAAGGGAGAATCATCACAGTAACTCCAGATAACAAATTTGCCGATTTGTTCTGGGCATCCTGTGGTGGTGGCGGTGGTAACTTTGGTATCGTCACGTCCTGGACGCTCAGATTAATGACTGTCCCAGATACAATTCAATTTGCTACCGGAACAATCCAAAGTGACTCGCTTGATGTCCTTGTTGAATCCATGTACTTTTTCCAGTCGTGGATTGCCAGTGCTGATCCCTCTCTTGGAGGTCAGGTTCATTTTGGGCCCAAGCGTTCTACTAGTATCAGGTTCCCATTTGCCTACTCTGGAGAGCAAAATGTGCAAGAGTATTTGTCAAGTCAATTACCTACTGATGGTTCTCTTGGTGATGTCCAGATATCATACAAAAACAGAACCTACCTTGATGCTGTGACAACCCTGACTGGATGGGGATTGAAATCTCCAGAGGATCTTGTTGACTTTTCCTGGAGCCAATTCAGACGAATGAGAAAAATTAAGACCGTGTTTGTATACGAGCCATACACAAGAGAGTTAATCAAAGCAATCTACCAGTCCCTGATTGATATGTACCTTGAGAAAGGAAACATCAAGTTCATTGGAGCAGGTGGTAAGGTTGCCGAGCCTTCTCCAACCGCTACCGCCTTTCCTCACAGGGAAGCATTGGGTTGGTTCATCTTTCAAGCACAATGGGACCCAGCGAACTCTACAGAGGCAGCTTCTGCCCTTGCATGGCTTGATGCTATTCCATCAATCATCAAGGATGCTGGGTACCCAGATTATGCCTATGTTGACTTTATAGATGATTCTATTGAGAATTGGCAAGAAGCATATTTCAGATTCAACTATCCCAGACTTACCCAGGTCAAGACAGAGTATGACCCCAAGGACATGTTTACCTTTGAAGACCAGGGTATTCAGCGTGATGGAATCGACCGTTGTGTGTTTGTACCATGTGTACAGGACACATGACTGTGATAGAGAACGCGTCTACCTCATCTATCTTCTTGAGTGAGCACTCCAATGAGTGACCAAGAGGCATACGTACATAGCGAATATCTTTTCATCCATGCAAGGAACCCAACTTCCATGAGCTAGCAAGGGTGAGATAGTTTTTATAACCATGCCATTCATACATAGCTGTAATCAATGCAAGAAAATACTCTGGTAAAAAAAATACTCTTGTATCATATAGATATACGCCACGTGATTGAGTGATAATGATTCAAAACCACGTGACGTTACATTTCTTTGAAAGAACACATGACAAGTAGAATATCATATCATGACGTCCCCTCGGATAGTCTTGGCCTTATTTTGTAGTCTTAATCTTCTCATCTACCTGGATCGTGGAGCAATCTCCAGTAACGGAGTAAATAGCGATGGGATTCAACAAGAGTTTGAGCCCAGCTTGTTTCAAGACGGATTGCTGCCTGCTGCTTTCATGGTTGGTCTTCTTCTCTCGTCTCCTGTATTCGCCACACTCTCCATGAGGCGTCACCCAATGCGTTTGATAGGGTATGGGTTGTCTGTGTGGGCAGTATCTGTATTTTTGTGTGGTTGCTCTATAGGGTTTTGGAATCTCGTGGCATGTAGAATGGCTGTGGGTATTGGAGAAGCGTCTTTTGTTGCTCTCGCATCGCCATTTATTGATGATTATGCTCCCAAAGAGCACAAAGCGTTATGGCTGGGTATGTTTTATGCGTGTATTCCTGTGGGGTATGCACTAGGATTTTTGTATGGTGGGACTGTTGGAGTTCTTGTTGGGTGGAGGGTAGCGTTTATTCTGGAATCCTTGCTCATGGTGCCATTCATACTATGCTGCTTCCGTATGGATGGAGGTCAAAGAGACACTGAGTTACGAACAGGAGAGGATGAGTATCTGGTGAAGACAATTGTCACAACTGCTTTGTCGGGAATGGGACTATTTTGGAGATATCCAATATTCCTTCTCACCTCGTTGGGTATGACGTGTTATACTGCTGTTATCGGTTCATATGCATATTATGGTCCAGATGCTGCAAAGAACGTATTCGATGTGTCATCCAAGACTGCAGATCTATCCTTTAGCGTGATGACTGTCGTGACTGGTATCCTTGGGACGTTTTGTGGAGGCTATATCTTGGACATGATTGGCAGTTCCATTCGAAACGGGATGATGCTATGTTCTACTGCCATGATTGTCGCAGCATGTGCTATCGCAGTATCATTCCTAACTGCATCCCAGTTTTTAGGATTCTGTATTGTATTTTCTATTGGAGAGTTCCTTCTGTTTGCAACACAGGCACCAGGGAATGCGTTGATACTCTGGTCTGTACCTCATGAGCATAGATCTCTTGCCGTATCAATGTCTGTAGTCTGTATGCATATTCTTGGAGATGTCCCTGGCCCACCTGTGATGGGATTGATAGAGGGCGCTATTGGAAATTGGAGATACACCATGGCATTGGCTACAATAGAGATTGCTCTCGGGGGATTAGTGTATGCCTTGGGAATACGAGTCGCAAGAAAAGCGACAGACTTTCGTCTCGTAACATCATCACTACCACCACCACGAGATGGTCTACCACCAGATGATGACCAGGAAGCACAAGGCAATGAAGAAGAGAGACTGCTACATTGATTAATATGTGTTACATGCATGCTCGCGCCCCTGTATTCACACACAACAGGAGCATTTTATTCATTATCGAACAAAACTTCAACAGACGTCTCTTACTTCTTTCCCAACCTACCAAGATACTCGACATCAAAATACAAGGTAGCATTTGGAGGAATCACACCTCCTGCTCCCCTTGCTCCATATCCCAAGTCTGCAGGAATCACCAGTTTCCTCTTCCCCCCAGCTTTCATCGCAGGGATATCACCACCATCTCCAAGAATACCAAAGTCCCATCCCCGAATAACCTGACCAATCCCAACACTAAACCCAAGAGGCCTCCTTCTATCATACGAACTATCAAACGTTCCGCTCGCACTATCAGAATCCAACCGCCCTTCATAATGAACCTTGATAAAAGATCCTTTCACAGGAGCATCTCCATCTCCTACTTTCAGGTCACAAAATTGCAATCCTTTCGCATCTCCAGATGAAGCCGTGGTGAAATCAGGACATTCCGCAGCGTATGCTGATCCTGAGAGACACGTGCTCATTGCAAGAATACAAACACTGGATAATCCTCCAATAATAGGCATCATCGGGTGTGATACGGTATCATCCATGTCATTCCATGCCTGAGGGATGTGTCGTAGGCATGTCTTTTTCTTCTGACCAGCAAAGCCTGCCACCCTTGTTGTTGGTTGAGTAGCACATTGCACAGAAGTGGATTGATGTGCTGTTGCTGTTGTTCTCTTGATTGAAAGGTGAACCATTGTTGTTTATTTACAAATGAAAATACATCCTTGGTCACCCACTCCACCACTACTATCAAAAGCAAATCTATACTAGCAGTAGTACAGTAGAAGATATAGTATGACTATGGTGTACTACTGCATTGTAGAGGTTCATATGCTATGTCATTGAGTGCTCTGACATTGAATGCAGAGTTTCCTGGCCAGGATGTGAGGTTGTTATGTGGTATACCTGGCAGGCAAGCTCCAAGTTTCACATTAGGATTACCACCATAGCATGGAATATATGCACATCCAATAAATCCCCAGACCCCACCATTTTGACATATACGTAAAAATCCAGCGACAAGCGACTCATTCAAACATGTAGCAGCAACAGGATCGGTCGATGCAAAGGATTCTATTGCACTGTCAACCCATCCAATCATTGACCACTTTTTTCCCAGAACGTCTTTGTAGGCACTGTCTGGTTCTCTGAAATCAGCAAAAAATCCTTCACCACATGGCTGATTATTATAAAAGCCCTCCACTTTTCCACAATCGTTGTTTACATCGAATAAAGGATCATATCTCTGGGCAATTGTAGCCTGGACAACAAAGAGAAGGATGAGATGGAGAGTTGTTGAAAACATGCAGATGCTTATTTTACTGCCACTCATTAACATTGCTGTCAAGAAGAGTCTCCCACTGAAGCTGATTTTCTTGACATTCAATATGAAGATAGCACGAGGGGGTTGAATCAAGTAAACAGCGCATGATGTATTGGTCAAAATTTCTGGGACTTTCCCAAAACCCTTTTCAAAACCTTTTGATTTGCTTATGTGATGATATATCTCTAGTTAACGTACCACCGTATATACGTATCTACTACTAATATAATTAAAAAGGAATACTAGTCGGAGATGTTTTTGTCGACGTTGAGATCAACAACAGTAGTCACAATTGGTCACAATTCTCTCGCATCTCTCTCTCGGTCTTCGAGGATTCAATCACGCTCTTGGAATGTGACACGCCAATCATTTCGTCATCATACTAAAAACATACGGATGAAAACGACAACATCGGTACAAGCATACCAAAATGAACCATCCCTCGTCTCTTCTCAGTGGCTCAAGGACAGGTTGCAAGACGTCAAGGTCCTGGATGCCACGTGGTACCTCCCACATCTACAGAAAGATCCAATAGATGAATTTATACGTCTTGGAAGGATACCTGGTGCTCAATTCTTTGATCTCGATGGGATTTGTCAGCCAGACACAGACCTGCCCCACATGCTTCCAACTGAAACAGCATTTGCTGCAGCTGCTGATGCCTTGGGCATCTCTCCAACGGATACCGTGGTGCTATATGATAGGCAGGGAATATTCAGTGCGCCTCGTGCATGGTGGACGTGGAAAGTACTCGGTCATCAAGGTCAGGTGGCTGTGCTTGATGGAGGGTTTGATGACTGGGTGGCACACTGTGGGGATGATATGGTCGAGGTGACTGATGTGGACAGGGCAGATATTGATCAAGCTCGCCAGGCTTGTAGAGAGGCATATAATGCACCTGGCGAGGATACTAGTAAACCATTGTATACAGCTTTCTTGCGGAAAGATTTGGTGAGATCGCTGGATGAAGTTGTTCAGAATGAACATGAAATCATTATAGACGCAAGGCCTGCAGCCCGATTTGCAGGGGAAGCGGAAGAGCCTCGGGAAGGTCTTGCAAAAGGGCATATTCCTGGAAGTAAGAATATTCCATGGAATGCGGTGTTGACGGAAGGAGCAAAGGCGTTTAAATCCAAGGAGGATATCTGCACAGTGTTCAAGGGTGTTGGTCTAGATCCTGCAGAGGCTGATTTTACACGGGTAGTCGCTTCGTGTGGTAGTGGGACGACGGCATGCATTCTGGTTCTTGCCTCTGAGCAAATACATGGTAAGAAAGGGACCATGTCTGTGTATGATGGATCCTGGAGTGAATATGGAGGGGCATCAGGCGTCCAGGTTGATGTTGGTCTCGAATGATGTGCGTGTCCCGTACACGTTAAAGTCCGAGAGGTGTCTGACGCCAGCTGTTGTTTTACATTATTGGTGAAAGATAATTTCTTTTTCGTTGTAATTGATAGTGTAATACATTACACTGTGATGATGTACCAGTCTCCGATGCGAGGTTTGTTCCTTCTCGTCATGTGCCTGCTGCACGTTTCCAAGGTGACTTGTCAATGGAGTGTCTCGGCTACGTTTGTGAATGAATGTGACGAATCGGTTGATCTTTTCATGTCGAGTGATTCTACTTCTGATAGGGCAGTGCTGGAAAAAGGTTCGGATGTTGAGTTTGTCCTCTGCTCTGCTGCCTGTACAGGATTTCTTGGAGCTTCAAAGACATATGAGTACAGCTGGGATGCAACCGCGTCCAATTCTGATTGTGATTTTGATACATCAGGGTCAGGATCAGTATCAATAAATGGTTTCGATGCATTTGGAGCGACGAAAGAGGTGGTGATTACCTGTGGCAGCATCACATGTCGACCACAGGAAGAATACAGTCCGAATGTGGAAACAGTCTCGTATGATCCTGTAGAAACAGTCTCGTATGATCCTGTAGAAACAGTCTCGTATGATCCTGTAGAAACGCAGGTTCAGTCTACATCAGGAGATGGATGTGGTGGCCTCTCTATTGATTCTCTGCCATCCAAGTCAGACAGTCTGTCAGGTCTATCTGCCAAGCTCTCCAATGCAGTGTACTCGGAGGACACATTAGCATTTCAGAACCAGGTACAGGGACTCACAGGGGCGTCATGCGTCGATGTATTTTACAATGGCAAGGATGCTGAGGTGGCAGTTGCTGTGGACGATGATTCGTTATTTGTTACCTTTCGGGGATCATCATCTGAAGCTGACTGGATGGATACAAATATTAATGCAGGACTCGAGGATGTCACCATGGGTGGCAGGACAGTACGACTCCACACAGGGTTTCACGATGCATGGAAAGCTGCAGAGGATGACGTGCTATCCATCATTAAGAAGTATCCCAACAGAGATGTGTATATTTCAGGGCATTCTCTTGGAGGAGCCCTTGCCCAGATTGCTGCCTTTGCACTTGACAATGAATACAACATACCAGTCAAGGCAGTGTATACATTCGGTGCTCCACCCGCCGGAGACGACAATTGGCGAACTGAAGTGATGAATACTGCCCTTGGAGATACATTCATAAATTATGTCCATCCTGATGACCCCGTCCCTTTCCTTCAATACGCGGTTGATGAATCATTGCTTACATCAGTCCTTGCCACACTTGCTTCCTCCTTTCTGGGTGGAGATATCAGCGGTCTCAGCAATTTACGTATCGCAGGAAGAACCGTGACTGTGACAGATTCATCTTGTGAAGAATCAGATCCCGTGTTCAATGACTTTGAATGGAAATTTGATGACCACTCCATGGAGAAGTATGAGACAAATGTTGTTGAGAATTGCATTCCTAAAGGTAGCAGATACCCAGCTTGCATTCCATCGACGTCTTCATCGTATACTGGAACGTGTTCTGGTGATTCGTATGCACCAGAGAAAGCAAGCAGTGTTGATGTACAGGCTACTCAACAAGGACCAGCAGGATCTGGGGCTTTCGCTGGTCGACTGGTACTTTCACTTGTAACAGTCGGTTCTGGTGCATCACTACTACTCTTGTAGCATCTTCTCTTGATTGCTTTACTAATATTATTTGTTCATCTAATACTACTAGCAGGACTTTAATAGATCTCTTTGTATGACAGAGAATGTTGAGATTGACGCTGCTGTCTAGAACAACCACACGTGGTTGTAGCACTTCTCACAGGGTTCTCTTACAACAACATCGCATTCTATCGGTATTTGATAGAACCCATAGAATGATATCAAAATCCTCTGGTGAAATGAATACTGAAACTGCTGAATCCCTTGCAGAACGAGAATATGCTGCTTTGGAAGCATATCAAAAGACACTGCCAAAGTTGAGCCCTGCTGAGAGGGCACGTACCTTGGTCAGCTCGAGTACATTCGGAGTCCTGTCAACACTAGCTCGGGGGCATGAAGCAGGGTATCCTGCAGGGTCGGTGACCGAGTATGTAGCTGATGAGAATGGGTCTCTTGTCTTTTGCCTCAGTGATCTTGGGAGTCACAAGGGTGATCTGCAAGACAACCCCAAATGCAGTTTTACCATCATGGATCAAGGGTTTAAGGGCATGCAGGATGCGCGTGTGAACATTGTGGGTTCTGCTGTGCAGGTGCCACAGGAAGAGACAGAGACAGTTCGGAGCCTCTATCTGAGCAAGCACCCAAACTCTTTCTGGGTAGATTTTGGTGACTTTTCTTGGTTCCGTCTCCATTCAGATAGCATTATGAAAATTAGAATGGTGGGTGGTTTTGGAATGGCTGGATCTGTATCTCCAGAAGCATATGCATCCACATCACCAGACCCTGTTGCACAGTATAGTGCGCCAGTGTGTGGACACATGAATGATGATCACGGCGATGCAACTCTAGCTATGATGAAGCACTTTGCAGGTATAACAGTAGATGATGCAACCCTTATGTCTCTAGATAGGTATGGTCTGAATGTCTCGTGTGTGAAAGATGGCAATAGGTTTACCTGTAGACTTGGTTTCCTTCAGCCTGTCACAGATAGAAAAGAAATTAAAGATCAGATTGTAGCAATGACACGATTATGTAAATAAACACGTTTGTAGTACCGATGATACGACGTATCAGCTCGGCATTGGCCGAACAACGAATGCCTGTGTTGAATGTCAACAGCATTGATTTCGTCGCTCAGCCATTCTCTACGCTTTCTTCGACCGAGGATACTCTGGAAGAGTATTCAAATAAAGATGCGCTCGTCAGTTATGTTCGTGGAACACACGTTGCTCCAGTATTTGAAACTCCGCCAGCGCTGGAACAAGCCATGTCCCGTTTGCAACAGGTTCAGGTGGACAATCCGAAGCGCTTTCGACAATTAGGCAAGCACTTGATCCAGAGTATAAAGATGAGAACTCTTAGCAAGCATAGAGGAGGTATTCAACCCAATTATTTTGATGAAAAGAGTCGTTTGGATATGCTTCGAGGTAGCAGGAGGCAACAAGAGAAGCAGGCACTCAAAGCACTTACCAATGATTTATTCCGAGAATCTTGGTTGACGGATGAGAACATCGAAGATATTGTTCGTTCCCATCCGAGCTATGATGTACTCAAAGCACAGTCGGACCGTGCTGCATATCAATATCAGACGAGAAAGCTTGGACCCAGGGTGTATAATGGTCTTGGTGCACTTGCATATGCAACATCGAGGCTTCCTTCCACGTATGCGGCTATCAGAAATGTATTTCATAGACTTAAGATATCTCGGAGGGATGATGGATGGGCTCCTGCCTCTATGCTTGATTTCGGTGCAGGTCCAGGGACTGCTGCTTGGGCTGCCCATAGTGTATGGAACCCTGCAGGAATGCAGGTTACGGCAGTTGAGATTTCATCTTCTATGGCGAATATTGGGTACGAGATTTTAAAAGATGTCCAAGAGTCCTCAGCAAAGCCTCATGGGAAGGATGGAAGTCTTCAGACAAGAGAATCTGCAGGTATCAACCATATGAATATTCGATGGATGCCATTTTTACCTCGTGATACGAAACGAATGAAAAGATACGATATTTGTTTAGCAGCATACAGTCTAAATGAAATTGATGACAAGGTGGAGAGGAATCGGTTACTGAACTCGTTACTTCATTCATGCCAGGAATATATTGTCTTGATAGAACCAGGGACCCCTCATGGCTTTGCTACCATAGAAGAAAGTAAGCAGCATATTCTCAAGGTGTCGAAAAAATTAGGGATACCATTTCATGTCGCTAGCCCATGCCCGCATGATGGCCCATGTCCCCTGATTGATGCAAGAGCATGGTGTCACTTTGGTCAAAAGCATGTACGGACAGATGAACAGAGGATTGCTGTGAAAAGCTTGACAGGAAAGGCACCCCAGGATATATATAATGAAAAATTCTCCTATGTGATATTAAAACGAGGTCCTCGAAAACGTGTTGGAGCAGAAAAGGTAACCATGCTGGAAAAGAAAAGTGATCAACAATCTGAGCTGGATGACAAGGTAGCAGCAACAACAGATGGTCTACTTGATCCCTCGTATCAGGAAGATATGATCAAACGCATTCCTAATTCTCGGGTTTTACGGGCTCGAAAACGGAAAGGGCACATTATGCTTGATCTATGCAGTGTTCTTGATGAGAATGGTTCCTTCATGGGTGATGATCGGGGGACAATCCTTCGCCAGGTGGTGTCGAAAGGCAAGGGAAAATCATTCTCTGACATAGGTAGTATGTATAAAGCATCTAAAGTAGTCTCACAAGGAGATGAATGGCCTCTGCTGTACCAAGTAGGATCTCATGCAACAGAAACTCCCCTCGTATATTCAGGCAGACACTTCCCAGATAGTGCTGAAGAGGATACAGATGAGAATGAAAGTGACTGGATCGACGATGAAGAGTGGGAAGAACTTGTTAAAATTGCAGAACGACATCATACTGAATAAACATCAACATGTTGCTTGGACAAGATACTGCATAGAATGACTTTTCTGATAATACACAGCAGCAGTGAACCCTACAATACCCAAGACATGGCCTATACTAATGACCTTCTTATTCGTGTAATATCGTATCTCTCCAAAACTGGGGAATCCAAAGAAATTGCAGAGGATATGTGCCACACACGGTGACACGAAGCTTCCACTTGCAAGCAGAAGAAATACTGCAAAACACCCAAAAGCATATGTGTACCCACATTGTACCACCGCCACAATGAGAGAATTCAGTACAGACATCCTACGATTATATATGTTATCATACATGTGATGCACATGCGACACGGCAAAGAATAGCGGCGATATGCGTATCAACTGTGTGGGTCCCCATTGCCTCAGATGGAGGTACGAGACAAGCCCAGACCTAAAACAGAGCTCTTCCATCACCGGGGAAACCAGTAGATCACGTATCCATATCTCAATTCTACCTCTCTGTGTGCATATAGATTTATGTGTCTCGAGTGCAAGTGTCAGTATGGAGCCCACAAAGAGTATGATGACAGGAACTGCACCTTGCAAAACTGCAAAGAGTACTCCAGGCCAATCCAGAGAATGGAATCCAATGACATCCGAGAGTGCAGTATCGGCAGAGCACGATCTTTTGAATTCAATATACGTCGGAATAAAGCTGAATGTAGGAACGCATAGAACCGTGGCAAGCATCCTCTTGCGAACCACTCTTGTGTCAGCCCGTCGTTGACCCTTTGACACTATATACAATGGCACGACAAATATGATTGGGAACAGAAAGCTGGTGAAAAGGGTTATAAAATCTCGAATGAGTGCTGTTTGCCCATCGTTCGATTGCATAGTGACTCAACCTGACCCCTGGCTTGTACAACAACCTTGGAACACTACAGCCTGTTTGTCCAGGAGACAGAAAGGGTTGATATCAGTTCAAAACATATCATCTCCGCTGTCACCCTCTTTCAATCATTTCTCGTACTACAGTGTAAGGTATGGAACCGCTTTGTGGGTTTGGAAAGATTTTTTTCGATTTTATTCTGTACCGGCTGGGATAGTCTCTTGAAAAGATATATCATGTCCTGTTGGCGATACGGCACCATTTGTTAGATAATTAGCTACTTTGTGATATATTATTTGTATTTAATGATATACATAGGAATTGTTAGGTAGCCCTGGCTCTCGTTCGACATGGGTGAGACTCTACGAATTCTCGTTGCAACTGACAATCACCTGGTGCGTCCTCTGGATATCGCGACTATTACAAAAGCAGATCTATGATAATCTCTATTATGTTCACAGGGTGTCTGGGAGAGGGATCCAGTGCGTGGAGGAGATAGCTTTCAAACGTTTGAAGAGATTTTCAAAATAGCAAAGGAACGAAAGGTGGACTTTGTGTTGCTTGGAGGAGACTTGTTCCATGAAAACAAACCTTCCAGGAACACAGTAGTGCGAGCTATGGAGATTCTCTCCAAGTATTGTCTAGGTGATGATGATATTGAGTTTGAAATCCTATCTGACCAAGCAAATCTTTTCACAACTGGGTATGTCTTTTATTGATATGTCGTATTTCGATGGTAGATAACCACCCGGGCATGTTACCTTCTGTAGGCAAGTTAATTACGAAAATCCTAATCTAAATATTGGGCTTCCTGTGTTTACGATCCATGGGAACCATGATGATCCCTCGTCTGCTGATGACACATCTGCTGTGGATATTTTGGCATCTGCAAACTTGCTGAATTATTTCGGAAAATCTAAAATTACGAGGAGCGACGCAAATAATGCTGGAGAAGTAAAAATACGTCCAATTTTAATCAGAAAGGGAAATGTAAAATTAGCATTGTATGGTTTGGGCAATATCCGGGATGAGAGGATGTGTCGCTTGTTTAGCAGTCCTAAAGGTGTTGAATGGGCAAGACCAGCGTCGAGCGCGATTGCCGACATCGATGACTGGGTGAACTTATTTATTTTGCATCAGAATAGAGTAGCGCATGTGCAAGGGGCCAAGAATATTGTCAAAGAGTCCCATTTGCCGAAATTTTTAGATGTGGTTGTCTGGGGCCATGAACATGAGTGTATTTCAAAGCCATGGGTACGAAGATTAGTGTATCTTGCTATGTTCTGGTATTTTATATATTCTTTCTCATCATTGTATTATTTGCAGTCATCTTTAATGTCGGGTGAGGCATTTAGTGTCCTACAACCCGGGTCATCTGTGGCAACAGCTTTAAGTGAAGGTGAGTCCAAGAGGAAGCATGTGTTTGTTCTGGAAATAGTTGAGGGAAAATGGAGAACGATAGAAATTCCGCTAGAAACAGTCCGCCCCCTTGCATTTGATTCTGTGGTCTTGGCAAGTCAGCCATCAGTCAATCCCGGAAATCCAGACACTGTTCAAGAATTTTTGACCAAAAAGGTGGAAGAGATGATTGAAAAGGCAAAGCTAGAGCGAGGAAATGAAAGCCCTGAGTTACCATTGATTCGATTGCGTGTTGATTACTCTGGATTTAGCACAATTAATACGCAGGTGTTTGCCCACCAATTTGTGAACAAAGTAGCAAACCCTCAGGACATTGTGTTATGGCAAAAGCCGCCCAAAAGGGTGATACGCAAGACTGCATCATCAAAGAAAGAAACCACACTGATGGTCGGAGAGAAAAATATGGAAACACTTATAGGGGAACACTTGCATGAAACCCTAAAGCTCCTACCTGCGATAGAGTTGACGCATGCTTTGAATGAGTACGTTCAAAAGGATGAGAGGATGGCACTAGAAGACACTGTGAAAAAAGTACTCACAGAGACGACAAAAGAAGCTAAAAAGGCAACACAATGTAAAGACGTAGATAGTATACAAAATGAGCAGCATAAAGAGCTTATTGCGGAGGCGATTGAATCTGCAGCAGGTCGCAGGAAAAACAGGATTGAGGCAGATGAACTTGTAAAGCGTGCCAAAGAAAGTCTGGAAAAGATGGAAACGAATTTGGGAGAGAATAATGCCGCCCCTCAAGAAATTTCCATGCAAGAGAACAATGATATTGAAATTCAGGAGGAAGAAGAACCTGAGATGATTGATCTCTGTGCACCAGATTCCTCAGAGAAGACTAAAACCAAACGTAGTCGCGCTTCAGACGAATCCAAGACAACGTATGAACCCTCTTCTAGTGGGCGTAAAGCACCCAAAAGTGTACAAAACACTACGTCTGACTCAATGGTACCGAGTGGAAGCCGTGTCTCAACGAGAGCAAGAGCCTTGGCTGACTTGAGAGCCACACGAACTGGATCTCAGGCAACAGAGACAAAGTGGGGGTCTTTACGAAAATGAAATAACGTGTAGATGCTTTGATACCTGATTTTACATTTTTATCTCCATTTGAAGTGTATATATACGCGTACGCGTCATATGTACCTATTTCTTGCCTTTCTTCTTCTTCTGTTTCTTACCCTTTTTGTCCTTCTGCAAAAGAGAGTCATATCCTGGTTTGCAAAATTCTTTGGCCATGTCTGGCACAAGTGCTTCTCTTGTGGTGATGGCAACACCTTCTGGGGCCCAAACTTGTAATTCAGCAGTGCCATTGACACCAACGGATGCCCATCCAAGGCCAGCAATGCAGACATCAACTGAATTGGCTTTCCACGAAGTCCCAGCAACAACAACATCAGTCTCAACCAACTCTGGAATAGATAGTATTCTGTCTTCTCCACCCTCTTCATCTATAGCAATCGGTGGAACAAGATCAGATCCGGTGTGTAACCGTAAAAGCTGCACTGCATTCTCTGTTTTCCCAAGATGTGTCCTCACTTCATCACTTGCCCAAATAGTCATGTATATAGTGGAGCCTGGGATGGACTTGACATCAATCCTGCCAAATCCCCCCATACAAATTGTACTACCCGTCCCTAATCTATACGTCCTTGGTTTTAATCGACGACGAGGAAGCAGCATTCTCACCTCGTTCAAATGCAGCCTAGTTGTAAGCTGATACTCATGCTTCACGCCAGGTGTGTCCAACATATCACATCCCGGTGGAACGATGCCACCCGTTACATTAACAATTCCAATTGTTGTTCCAGGAACAGGCGCTGCTGTAACTTCCTTTTCGGATCTTGAATCTACAGATTTTCTCATGGCATTAATCAGACTACTCTTTCCAGCATTTTGTGCACCAATCACCCAGACATCACCCCCACCAGTAGTGTTTTTAAGGGACTTTTGAAGATCGACAACAAGCTCATTCACTCCAAATTTGGAATGACTACTAACAATGTGGACAGAAGATGGCCGAGGAAGACCCCCCTGTGAGATTCTCCTTCTCACCCATTGCTCCAGCCGAGATGCCGTGGCTTCCTTTGGAAGCAAGTCACTTTTATTTGCTGCAACAACAATACTATAATTTGAGCCTTTCCTAGAAGATGATTCGATAGATCCTCCTAAAAGTAGCATCATTGATTGAATAGTCGAGCGAGGAAGAGATCCGTCAAAGTCTGCAAGGTCAACAACTACAAGAATAATGGTTCTTCTGAACTGACGCAAATTCATCGCATCACCAATAGCCTTTGCAACATCAAACTCTGGTAGAACCAGCTCAGCTTCAGAAGATTTGATTTTTCCATAGTGCTTCAAGGAATAACATCGCTCACATACAAGGCTCGAGAAGACATCGTCCTCCTCCTCCTGAAATACCTCTGGCCTAGGCACCAACTTTCTCACGTTTCCCTTCGTAGCGGACCCCCCATCCATCTTCTCCATCATATTTAAAGACTCAATCATGGTATTGAAATCATCAGTATCACCCCCATCATCCAAGCGAACCCTCACGAATCCTTCCCCATCTTCCAGCATATCAATGTCACCTTCCTCATAGTCCTCCTCCTCATCGATATCCTGTAACACATCACTGTCATCTTGCTCATCAGCAGGCATTGCGTCTACTCCATATGCAAGCATGTTCATAATTTTATCCGGAACTCTACAGTACCCAGGACCATTAGGATCCTCTAGTTGCAAACGAACCCCACATCCTGGGCACACTTCTGGCAGACTCACTTCAATCTCCTCACCATCCTCATCAATCCCTCCTGCCATCACATGGAGTCCAGTACACCACACACGAACCCCTACCATGGCATGCTTGTCATGATCCTCCCATGGTTCGCCCAGGAGAGGTGATGTCATCCCCTTGTGCTGCATAGTATGTCGACCATTCTGTGCTATAGTCACCAACAATCTACGTCTAGGAACCACAGTCCTCAACCATCCACTTGATCTCCCTATACAACGCATCATTCTAATGACCATATATACTATATCTAGAGAATCATCAAGAATACGAGAGGAGTGAATGTCAAAGGGTCACTGCTGCATGAACTGCATTGCTGACACGATTCCTAATACTCTATTCACACTGTTCGTCGTATAATCTTGAAATGGATATAATTCTTAATAAATTTACATAATCATGTATGAATGCATGAGGCGATCCATAGTGCTTTACCAGTTCCACTTGGAGCAGGGTTTCGATAGAATTTTTATTCCATATGAGAAAATAAAATCCTATTTGGAAAATATAAAAAATCCCATCTACTCTGAAACCGTGGCTTAAAACCTATTCAACTCGCACTGCGTCCATTAAATTTTGATAATAATGCATGTAAATGAATTAGAAGGGTCGCCTACGCTGCGAGATCACTGTTATCAGGCGTGGGATATCTGCATCGAGTGGAAGAGAGCTCACGTCTTGGCAAAAGTCCGTTATAGCAGTTGGTTGGTACAAGTCTCTCGTGTGCTCATTCATCCATCTCCTCTTCTCCATACCATTCTTATAACACTATATCTGTATCAAGAACATATATACAGCTTAACGAAGGATGATGATGCGTGGTGGGGATGAGCACGAGGGACGTGGCTTTCTCCTTGTAACAACTTCTGATAGTCTATGTATGTTTCTCTGTGCAGGTTGTCAATGCCGTGAAGCATCTGATCACGGATGTGAATCTTCAGATAACAAAAAGGCATTATGCTGACAATCGATACAATGCTGGAGTTTCAATCAAGTCGATGGATTTGAGCCATGTCTCCCTGGTCAGTGCAGAAATGTCAATGGAAGCATTCTCTACATTTGGATTAGAGTGTCCCAGTTATCAGCTAGGAATAAATCTCAACCATTTAAGTAAAGTATTAGCATGTGCGCAAGACGATGATCGGGTGGTTTTACTGCATAACGAAACAACAGATCCAGGAAACTCTTGGGTGCATATCCACATGTATTCTTGTGGGGATGAGCAGACAGATTCTCTGATATACATGCGGCGCGAGATTAATATTCCACACATGAAATCAAAAATCAAAGATCCAATACAAGAAAAATATTTTACATTTCCTACAATCTTAGTGGATGAGGTGGCTATTGGGGTCCCCGCATATCCTGCTGTATGTACAGTGTCCATGCCAAGTAGAATGCTGTTTGAGATGACAGAGGAACTGAGTGCGTTTTCAGATACTCTTGATATTTGTGTGACGGTTGCGGAAAAGAACCAAGGATACATTGTCACATATAGTGCTCTGAATGCAAGTGATTCAATCGGCAAGCATGATTTGATTGTTGAACAGGGAAATACACAAGGAGATGTATCTGTAGTGGTCCATACAGGGAATGCTCCAGATATCGAAGAAGTAAAGGAGCTCATAACACTCTCCTTTGCATCCAAGTACCTGCAGTACTTTGCAAAGTCCCATTACCTTTGTGAGACTGTGGAGATTCATCTTCGAGACGATGCTCCCATTGAGATTCGCTATAAAGACTCGTACACTTGCGTTTCATATCACCTTGCTCCACGGATTGCTGATTAGAAAATTTTACTTTTTATTATTGTAATTTTCTACACATATTTCATGGATGGGTTTCTAACAGTAGGGGGAATAGTGTCCTGTGTTGCAGGTGGCTTTTTCCACCTGCTAGCTCTTCAAAAGAGCAAAAAAGCTTATCAGTTGGAACACCACGTGCTTTCACTTGATGGACGAGGGAGAGATGGAATACAAACTGTCTTGGATGTGCTTCCCTTGATGGTTGCTCTGACTGGGACTATATTCTGTAGAAAACCAGTGTCTTGTTCTCTCTCGGATAGAGAGTGTGCCATTGTGGAACGAGTGGAGGAAAAAAAGGTGGAATCCTTGGTGAATAATGTCTGGGTCGGCGGGTACGAACACATATCTATTGATAGACGGGAGCAAGTGTTTGGGGTTTTGGTTGATGATGTGGTTTTACCTGTTGTCCGTCCTCTTTCTCTAGAGGGCAAGTATTTGCAAAAGACAGGTGAGCAATTTGAACCAAATCCCAATGAGCGCTCTCTTGTACATCAGGTGGTTGGGCAAGTATCCGGTCACAGAGATCTAGGAATACGGACGACGGAGAGATGCCTGCCAGTCGGTACTGTTGTTACGGCTGTAGGAGAACTTGCCTGGGAGACTGTTGACAGTACCTCCCTGGACTCTGATCAGGCCACCCTGATGAGGAATCCCAAGGGTTTGAGCTCAACAGCTCTTGTTATTCGACGTCCTTCTGGAAAAAATAAAGATAAAAACCATTTCATGCTGTGGGAGGGTGCAGCATTTGGGGAAATAATTGACATGTATAGAGGGGCTGCATCATTTGCAAGCACAGCAAGCACATACTGCTTCATAGTTGGAGCAAGCATGATTGGGACGACATTGTTTCGAATGTTACATAGAAAATACAGAGAGCGGGCGTTTCTCAAGAAATTTCGACAGGATCTCCGGGACAAGAGAAGGAATACACGCAGAACACATGATGAAGGAGAAGAGCAACAACACGATGAGGATGAGGAGGAAGACTCAGAGGAGACTGGGCATGTTTGTGTGGTGTGCATGGACGCACCCAGTTCCAAAGCATACCCATGTGGTCATCTATGCATATGCTCATCGTGTTCTACTCGTGGGTCAGCCTCTACAGCATGTCCAATCTGTAGAACACGAGGTAAACCAATCGTCATCTACTCGGTCTAAGCCAGAAAATAATGTCACATCCCACAAACTATATCAACAGAATAAAACATTGTAATCATTCATTAACCAAGTACTTGTTCTCTTGTGGATATTCAGATACGAATAGACTGAGCAGAAGAGTCGCCATGTCCTGCTCTGCTCTGCTGTGTGGTCAGCAAGTGAACGTCGTCAGAAAAGGAGCTAGTGACCCAGTGAAACGGGGTACATTCTCTTCTACATCACGTGTACATAGAACTTCACGCATGCAGCAGTCTAGGAGAGGAAAGAATGGGGCTGTCATGGTGAATGCCGCTGCGGCAACCGATAAGATCCCTGCCAGACCCGACAGCAATGGAAGATATGGTAAATTCGGTGGTAAATATGTTCCAGAAACCCTCATTGCTGCACTTGAAGACTTAGAGAAGGCGTATGCTGAAGCAATGGCGGATGAGAGCTTCAAGGTATGTGGTCTGAGCCTTGTCCTGGGTGCTTGACATGGGTATGACTGGTGTTGTTCATGTTCTCTGTAGGCGGAGTTAGACGGCATATTAAAGGACTATGTGGGTAGAGCTTCTCCATTGTACCATGCTGAGAATTTGTCAGAGTATTACAAACGTGCAGATGGAACTCGTCCAGAGATTTATCTCAAGAGGGAGGATCTGAACCACACTGGTGCCCACAAGATTAACAATTCCCTCGGGCAAGCATTGTTGTGTAAGAGAATGGGAAAGAAGAGAATTATTGCAGAGACAGGAGCTGGACAGCATGGTGTTGCAACGGCAACAGTGTGTGCCCGTGAAGGTTTGGAGTGCATCATTTACATGGGTGCCAAGGATATGGAGAGGCAGTCTCTGAATGTGTTTAGAATGCGTCTTCTTGGTGCAGAGGTGAGACCTGTACATTCTGGTACTGCTACGTTGAAGGATGCTACGTCTGAAGCTATTAAACAACTTGCTTACAAAAAACGTGATGCACCCTACATTTTGCATCAGTTTTTCATGCGATGCTATTTGCTGTTTTTTTATGTTGCCTCACGTTTCATTATGCTACTTGTTGAGGCACAATTTATTATTTATTGATTGCCATTTACTTGCATCTTGATGCTAGCATGTGGTGGCGGGAAGCATCATGATGCCAGTTACAAACAAAATCCTATCAATAAATCTGGCATCTTTGCTTGCTTCAATCCATTTCATCCTTGCATATTCTTGTTATAGGTGGTATAAGTTGACCTTGTGATGCAAGTTGGCGGCGGCGGCCATCATGTTTTGAGGTTTTTGATGGCCGTTTCGACGGAAAAAAAACAATAAAATAGATTAAAAAGTGAGGTTTACACTAAATATTATAAATAATTAATTAAATTATTGTTAATCAGTGCTTCCCGTTTATAAATAGTGTAAACGACGCCCGAATAGGACGTTGGTCTGGTCCCGATTTACCCCCCCCCCTCCTCTAATTAATTAATTAAAAGAGTCTCTGATG
>PJEL010001026.1_pt1 | contig 30090 bp, 23 predicted proteins | sample 1853271 | NCBI WGS metagenome assembly PJEL01 (sample SAMN08108733, study PRJNA415343) | Invertebrate metagenome, whole genome shotgun sequencing project. | host: Globobulimina | place: Sweden: Gullmar Fjord | collected 2015-08 | reverse complement strand
AAATTAACTGTTTTAACTTTACGGATTTTTGTCACCGCTCCATATTCATTCTCTTGTTTCATATTGATGGTTCAGGCCCAACGTTGGGAGAGTCATCTCAGCTGAGTTGAGACTGCCTGTATTCAACTGCTTCTAGTCATCACTGGCATCTATCCACCGTGTCGTATGAGGTATCTTCAGATGATAGACTCCATCTACTACTCATACCCTAGATATAGAGAGATGTTTCAATTTGAGACCAATTCATTGTTCTTGCTTGGCTATTTTGTGTAGTTGTGATACTACTAGTACACCATCGTACCCGAGACGCAGACACTATCAAAAGCAATAATGAATATTTATAGAACATTTGTTACCCTAGAACCTCAACTATAAAAGGCAGTCTGAAGCGTTGTTGGTCTTTGTCCCTTTCAACAGAGGTTGTGCAGGGCGATACCAACCAACACGATGGGAGATACCGCAGGAGGTCTGTTCAAATCAATGAAAGCAAAATTAGGAATGAATAGCACGAAGCAAAAAGGTCACCATTATCATGACGGGTTGAATACAAAACAGGGGGGTGTGACTGACGTTGATGAGACTCACGGGCACCCTGTTCAAAGGGAAGGCCGTCGAGATCCGCACAAGCGTGATTTGGAGAAGCTATCAAAATCTAGGGAGATGATGATGGCCGCATATAGAGGTACGCGATTTGCAAGGATTGTTGTTGAGATCACTCGTTTGTAATCTTTTCACTCTACAACCTGGAGTGGTGATAAATTCACTGGCATTGTTCTCCTGATGACATGACACACTTTCTGTATGTATGCAGAACCTTTAGCTCGGCTTAAAAGCGTCTCAAGTGCCCAAAAGCAGAACATTTTCCTGCAAAAGCTGGAACTTTGCTCATTTGTGTTTGACTTCTCAGAGGCTGGGTTGGATATGAGGGAAAAGGAGATGAAACGCGATGCGTTGCAAGATATTGTAGATTATATAAATATAGGAGGTGGTACATTTACAGAGGAAGTGTCACCAGCAGTCGTGGTAATGATCTCTAAGAATCTGTTTAGAGAACTGCCTCCACGGCGACACACATCTGCGATGGAAAGTACAGAGCTTGATGAAGAAGAGCCGCAGTTGGAGCCTGCCTGGTCCCATTTATCCTTAGTATATGAAATACTTTTGCGGTATATTGTATCAGGTGACACAGACGCAAAGATAGCAAAGCAGTATATCAACCACCAGTTCATCATTAAATTTCTAAACCTATTTGATAGTGAGGATCCCAGAGAAAGGGATTATCTGAAAACAATTCTCCATAGAGTGTATGGAAAATTCATGGCCCACAGACCCTTCATCCGGAAATCAATAAATCACGTCTTTTACAGGTTTGTCTATGAGACAGAACGGCACAATGGCATTGCAGAACTTTTGGAAATATTGGGGTCAATTATAAATGGATTTGCCTTGCCACTGAAAGAAGAGCACAAGATGTTTCTTAAAAAGGCTTTGATTCCTTTGCACAAGCCAAAATGCCTGCCAGTATACCACCAGCAGCTTGCATATTGTGTGACACAGTTTGTGGAAAAGGATCCTACGTTGGCACCAGTTATCATTCGAGGACTCCTTAAATATTGGCCAGTAACAAATAGTCACAAAGAAGTGTTATTTTTGGGCGAATTAGAAGAAATCTTGGAGCTCACACATGACTCTGAGTTTTCTACCATAGCAGAACCCCTGCTAAAGCAAATATCAAAATGCTTGACATCCAATCACTTCCAAATAGGTGAAAGGTCGTTGTTTTTGTGGAACAATGAATATATTGTCCAGTTGCTCCATCACAACAAAGAGATTGCCGTTCCTCTTGTAGTTGGTGCCTTGGAGGAGAATTCGAAGCAGCATTGGAATCCTGCAGTTCAAAACCTCTCATTAAATGTGAAAAAGATGTTCCAGAATATGGACCAAAAACTATATGAGCGTTGTAGAATACAATATGAAGCAGCCCAAGCTGCGAACAAGGTCTCAGAAACTAGAAGAGAAGAGCAGTGGCGTTTGATTGAAGAAGCTGCAACAAACACAAAGTAATAGAACACTATGAATTTTCCTTTCGTCAGTTTGCCTATTTTGTAATTCATATAAACATCGATCCAAGGTTTTTATCTATTTACAAATGCTCATCGTAATCAGGATAGGAATAAGGTGTGCCACTGATGATGGCATGTCTGGGGGTAGTCAGATCTGCCCATTCATGGAAGACTGCCAGATCAGACTGAATCCTAGCCAATCGATCTGGTCCGAGTATCGTCGTGCCACAAAACTACACGAATGCGTCAATGCTTGGACAATACCAATTATTTCTCAATACTATTGAGTGACAGATACAATGTTCCAGAAAATAGTCATCAACGGAAAGTCTGCTGTGCCTGCGGCACGACCAACATCTGCTCGCTCTGCACTGAGAGCTCGCCTGCAGCAGCGCTCTACGAACAGACTGACAGGAGATCTCTCTTCTTCCTCTTTTTCTGTACGTTTAATACATTAGTGTCTTTGAAAGTCATAGTGCATTGGCCAATGCGGTAGGGAGAAAGGCAGCATTTGTGTTTGGCGGCAGATTTCACCTCTACTACGAACCTTTGTGGTCCAGAGGGTGCGCCTTGAATCGCAGCATTGCCTACCGATGGTATCAAACGTGTAGTAAGTTTGGCATACTAACGAGATGACTTGTTTAAATGAGTGTAGGGTTGCAAGATTGTGGTTCGTAAGAGTTCTGCTTCTGCTCCGAAAAGGCAGTCCGTCCTCGTAGAGGCCAACGGAGAGAGGGAGTTTGATCTTCCTTTGTACCGCAATATCGGTATCATGGCTCATATTGACGCTGGAAAGACTACCACGACGGAGAGAATTCTGTTCTACACCGGAAAGAGTTACAAGATTGGCGAGGTCCACGAGGGAGGAGCCACTATGGATTGGATGGAGCAGGAACAGGAGCGTGGTATCACCATTACATCTGCTGCCACCACATGCGCCTGGAAAGGTCATCGTATCAATATCATTGACACCCCAGGACATGTTGACTTCACACTTGAAGTCGAGCGTGCTCTTCGTGTGTTGGATGGAGCTGTGGCTGTTTTCGACTCTGTTGCTGGGGTTGAGCCACAGTCAGAGACTGTGTGGAGGCAAGCAGACAAATATGGTGTCCCGCGAATTTGTTTCGTAAACAAAATGGATAGAATGGGGGCAAATTATTTCCGTACAAGAGATATGATTATCGAGAATCTTGGAGCAAATCCATTGTGTATTCAAATTCCAATTGGAGCAGAGGAGAACTTTGAGGGAGTGATTGACCTCATCAAGATGAAGGAGATCACCTGGAATGGTGAGGACCTCGGTGCTTCGTTTAATGAAGATCCCATCCGCGAGGAGTATGCTGCACAAGCAGAAGAGTGGCGTGAAAAGCTAATTGAAGCTGCTTGTGAGGTGGATGATGATGCCATGATGATGTATCTCGAGGGAGAAGTACCAAGTGAGGAGGAAATCAGAAAACTCATCAGAAAGGGAACTCTTGGAGGAAACTTTGTTCCAATGTGCTGTGGTACTGCCTTTAAAAATAAGGGAGTTCAGCCACTATTGGATGCTGTAGTTGATTTCCTGCCAGCACCAACTGATGTGGAAAGTGTCAAGGGTTCCAAGGTTGATGATGCTGAGGTTGAGATGAGAAGAAAATCTTCAGATGACGAACCATTCTCTGCCCTTGCGTTCAAGGTGATGACTGACCCATTTGTCGGGTCATTGACATTCATTCGTGTCTACTCTGGAGTACTTGAAGCAGGATCATATGCCATGAATGCCGCCAAGGGAAAGAAGGAGCGTATTGGACGCTTGGTTGAGATGCATGCAAACAGCCGAGAAGATATCAAGGTTGCGCGTGCTGGAGACATTGTAGCTGTTGGTGGCCTGAAGGATGTGGTGACGGGAGATACATTGTGTGATGAGAAGGAGCAGATTCTTTTGGAACGCATGGAGTTCCCAGACCCTGTCATCAAAGTTGCTATTGAGCCAAAATCCAAGGGAGACCTTGACAAAATGACAGGTGGTCTCATCAAGCTTGCCCAAGAAGATCCATCCTTCCACTTCTCTAGAGATGACGAGACCAACCAGACCGTTATTGAAGGTATGGGAGAACTCCACTTGGAAATTATTGTTGATCGCCTCAAGAGAGAATTCAAGGTAGAGTGCGACGTTGGAGCACCACAGGTGAACTACAGAGAAGGTATCTCAAAGCCTTCTGATGTTAGATACGTTCACAAAAAGCAGTCTGGAGGATCTGGTCAGTTCGCTGATGTCGCCATTAAATTTGAGCCAGGTGAGCCTGGATCTGGATTCGAGTTTGTAACTGAGATCAAGGGAGGAGTTGTTCCTAAAGAATACATCCCTGGAGTTGTCAAAGGTCTCGAAGACATGATGGCAAATGGAAGTTTGGCTGGTTTCCCTGTCGTTGATGTGAAAGCAACTTTGTATGATGGATCATATCACGATGTTGATTCTTCTGTCCTTGCATTCCAGATTGCTGCTCGCCAGTGCTTCAGAGATGGAATGAAAAAGGCCGGCGCCCAGTTGCTCGAGCCTGTAATGGCTGTGGAAGTGACAACTCCAGAAGAGCACATGGGGGATGTCATTGGAGATCTCAATTCTAGAAGAGGTCTTGTCCAAGAGTTCATTGACAAGCCAGGAGGCATGAAGCTTGTTAAGGCAGAGGTCCCTCTCTCTGAAATGTTCAACTACGTATCAAACTTGCGAGGAATGTCCAAGGGTAGAGCACAGTATTCCATGAAGCTTGAAAAGTATGAAGTGGTTCCATCTCACATCCAGAGTGAGATTATTGCTAGTAAGGCTCCAGCTGCTTAATTCGCTTTCCACTGCTTTTCATTCATTCTCCACCACCTACCATTTTTGATGTAATCAATTGATAATGTTGCTTTTTTCAACATAAATCTCTACATGTAGATTTTGTTCGATAATTGGTTTGTCTCACATTGTCCATGTTTAAATGCCCTCCTCTACTTAACGATGGAGCAACTGCCTCTCATTTAGTAGGGACATCGATCGATGTCTTTTCAAGCTTGGGATCGATCCGATGCAGATAGGCTTATCCTCACAGATACGAATAGTATCTACCCTATTTTATCTTTGTAAGACTACTACGAAGGCAAACTTGAGTAGACCGGATCATTGAAAAATCATTTTCTGAAAACTCTGAGCAGTAATTGATCGTTGTTGTAGCTGATTGCACCATATCACAATGCAGACGACTGTGACACACTGCCCACGAAGTGTATTCCGCTTAGGACAGGAAAAGCGTTGCGTTCGCACCGTTGCCATGGCGGGAACCAAAAAGGTAATGATATATTCTATAAATTGTTTCCTCTTGCATGAAAACGGACTCGCCGGGCAAGAGAAAAAATGTTGCGCTGTCCCTTGTTGGGGACAGGAGAACTCTGCGTTAACTCGCCTTAAATAGTGATATAACTTGGGTCCATCATCTTATCTTGCTACTTCCTTGTAGGTCAACTCGTATGATGAAGAATGGAAAAAAGGATTCTTTGGCACGGGATTGTTCTTGGAAGATAGGGAAGAGAGCAACAAGTCAGCTTTCAAAAAGATTGAGGAAAAAAAGTTACTCTCCTCTGTCGAGAAGGCAGGAATCTTAAGCAAGCTAGAAAAATCAGGCCTCACTTTGTCCAAAATTGAATCTGCTGGATTGCTGAGTACAGCCGAAAAGCTAGGACTTCTTGCCGTTGCTGAGGATGTCCTCACAGGAAATCCAGCAACTCTGGCCTCAAATGCTCTTCCTTTCATTGTGTTGGCTGTCCTTTCTGCATCTCTGATCCCACACGACAATGGTCTCGAAAGTTTTATTAGTTACAGTCTCGCATTGACATTCACTGGTGTAGCTTCTACTTTTCTCATCGGTGGATTTGTTGTAGCAGCCATTCAGGAAGATTAAAATTCCACAAGGAATGCAGTGCTTGCTAATATAGTTTTCTGAATGAGTTTTGTCTTGTAATTACTGGCGATCATCGCTTTTGATCGCCACGGCATCTATACTAGTCCCGTTCGAATGGCACCCTAGACTCTTGCCATCCAAGGCAGCCTGATATCTTGCAGCACCCTTCCCTTGCTTGATTTCGTCAAACAATACCTGCAAGCGTTCCTTTTGGGCTTTGGCAAGCATGCGGGACTGCAATGTAGAGCTTTTACGCAATTTTTCGTCCAGATCTGCATCCTTTGTGCTTTTCATTGCAGTTGAACCTGCCCCCATTGACAGCCCAAGGACTCCCAAGGCGAATATTGACATGGTCCACTTGTTCCTTGTCGAATCCACGATAAATCTCCAGGTCGCACTCCGAGCATATAGAGCGGGCCCAGACATAATGGTCCTCTAGCAGGGAGGAGTATCAAATTCCAGTTTTAGAATTTCACCACTTGTTGACACTAACACCTTGTCCAAGATCCGGTCCTTCGAGCTTGATATTTACTATATTTTGTTTCAAACAACACGCTTGAAATCTTGTATATTCTTCTTGGCATTTAATCATGGAACTACTAGAGAGTAAGCAGTTCAGGAGCGCGTTTGCCTGTTGCACACAGGTGAATTGTGTTTCAACGTTTTCACCACGACTCTCCTCTTTCTTCTCTCCCATATGCCCTCCATTAATGACACATGAAGATTTTATTTTGTTTTTTACTTCCTAGGAAATGCTGCACCGTACATCAAGAAACAAATGGACGTTGCCATTGGACATCCCATACACGCGCATATGCCACATGGCACTCAGTAGTGACTACATGCATGTGGATTGTAAACTTTGGTGTGTAGAATATACGAGGGCACTAGGTATATATATTACTTGTATAACAACATAAATGCTTCATTGATGAGCACCACATGGTTGACAATATTAATCCTCCTCACTGAAGGATGTCACTTCCTGTACTCCACCAACGCTGGATATGGAGCTAAGAACATCATTCGTTGGAGCACCATCAATACCAATGGCCATGATAGCTTCTTTACCCTTATCAGCTACTGATACGGTCATGTAGTTAATATTCAAATTGTATTCCGCCAACTTGGACGATACACCAGCAATGATACCAGGTTGATCTGTCTGCCTAACAAGAAGCACATCACCTGCCATGGCGACATCCACATCAAAGACTCCCACTTTGGTCAAAAATGGAAGACCATTCTGTTTTACTTGTCCCCCTACAGTAATTTTATTTGTCAGTGGGTTCACTGAGGATGAGAATTTCGAGTCCTTGGTTGCAACAGAAACCTCCATTGCTGTGACAATATCTGTAGACTCGGATGGGACGACCTTTTCAATGATTTTGATGCCTCTCTTCTTGGCCAACAAGTCTGCATTCACAATATTTACTTGTGAAGTAGTAATCTGTTCGAGCATGCCCTTGATGACCATGGCTCTGAGTAACCTGGTGTCCAAGTCTCCACCTCTGCCAGATGTATAGGCAATTTCAATCTCAGAAAATCCATGGTCTGCCACGAGTTGGACAGCTGCTCTTCCAAGACCTGTAGATAAAGTAACAAATGGCTGAAGCTCCTTTAAGACCTCTGGAGCAACCATGGGAGCATTAACAACACTGCTGGTGAGTTCTCCGGACAATGCTCCCATGACTGCCTCTGCGATTTCATACGCCACTTCTTCCTGGGCTTCTTTAGTGGATGCTCCGAGATGAGGCGTGCAGATGACATCTGGACGGCCTACCAGAGGATGGTTTGCTGCAGGGGGCTCAGGATCAAAGACATCTAGGGCAGCTCCAGCTACTGTACCTGCATCCAGTGCCCTGGCAAGGGCATCATCGTCAATTACACCACCCCTTGCGACATTAATAATGCGGGCACCCTTTTTAATCTTGGCAAATGCGGCATCACCGAAGAGCCCCTTGGTATCTGGGGTGAGGGGCATGTGCAAGGAGAAGAAGTCTCCGGCAGCCAATGCCTCATCAAATGAAACCAACTTGACTCCAATGGCCATGGCACGCTCTTCAGACGCATACGGATCGTGCGCAATCACAGTCATTCCAAGTCCCTTGGCCCTCCTGGCAACCTCTCCTCCAACTTTACCAAATCCCATGATGGCCAATGTCTTGCCCACCATTGAGACTCCAACGTACTTTGACCGGTCCCATTTGCCAGCTTTCATGGAAACATCTGCCTGAGCAACATTTCTTGCCAATGAGCAGAGAAGAGCAATACCGTGCTCTGCGGCGGCAACAGTATTAGCAGTTGGAGCATTCACCACCAGGCATCCAGTTTCACTTGCAGCAGCAAGATCCACATTGTCAATACCCACTCCAGCTCTACCAACTACCTTGAGTCTCCCTCCTGATGCTTCAAATACTTCACGATCGACCTTTGTACCAGAACGAATCACAATGGCATCCACAGTCTTGATCTTTTCCAAAAGTTCCTCACGGGAGAGGTCATAGCTGCAATCAACATTTCCTGCAGTCTTCAAGAGATCCACACCACCCTGACCAAGTTTTTCAGCAACCAGAATTGTCGGTGGTGTATCAGACTCTGCCGCAGCACCTGCACCACAACAAGTGATCCCATGTGAAAATAACTCGATAATATGTGTCGCTCGATCGAGAGATATCAACCAGAGGGTATCGACCTATGTTTTAAATATACAATATATACGTACAAACAAGAACAGGGAGCCTCCTAGATAATCTCATCATCCCAGATGAACGCTGCAATTCCAATTTGGTGTCACTCGTTAGTTAAACGATGCATCCATGCTGGTGCAAAAGGCAATACATCATAGATAGATGCATCATACGTACTAAACTACATTCATTCTTAGGGAATCCATTCCCAGAAATCAACCTGGCACGTGAACCATTTCTGGCGCATGCCGGCACAACGGCCCGTGTCATGACGGTCTGAATGCGATATGATTTGCTACACAACATTGTGAATCTATTAAATATCCATAGTATTTACTAAAATACATCACGTGACTGTCTCTAGAATAAGATCGAATCAATCTCCGAAGATTCGATTCGCAGATATCTGCGTGACTCGCCTACATGTACAGGTACTACCTGTAAGGTAAAACTCATCATATATGATGCATGATCTCATGTCTAGACATAGTATCATGTGCTTCTGTACCATTCTATATACATTGGTAGTCCATCCATATCTTTCCATTTGTATCAGACAATCACTCGTGCCATGAGATAGAGAGTGTGACCAGGTTGAGGTGTCATCTAGTAGGCAAGGTAAGATTGATCCAATTCAGGGTCTTACCAAAAGCAAGAGGACTACTCTTGTGTGTTACAAGGACAACCTACATATATGCAGAATGGAAGTCTAGACCAATACAAGAACTGAAATTCAGTGATTACCTGAATGAATGATTATTGAGTAGTAGAGTCAGTCTGAAGAACTTTCTCTGAACCTGCAGGTCTACACCTTTACTGAAGTTGAGTCAACTGGTGCTTCACTTCAACCTGTAGGTATGTAAAGATTCTGTCAATTCACACGACGAATCAAAACAATACTACCTGTACATTAATTAATGAATACTAATATACGTATAATCATGCCCTGATGAAAAGGCTGTGATCCATGTGTGGGAGCAAGGGAGAGAAAGCGCTTGTTCGAGTTTTGAATGGAACTTCCTTGTGGATCCCGTTGCGGGAATCTGTCACTATTCGTGACATAAAGCAGCATTTGAGCGATGTTGACATCAAGTATGAAGGGTGTAAAGTACTAAAGAATGGACGCGTGTTGAGGAATAGTCAATTGGTTAGTGAGCTACAGGCAGAAGGGAGTTGTGAGTTAACTGCAATACCCTGCTTGAAAAAGTCTGTCAAGGACGATCAAAGCCGTGGAGAGGATGTTTTAGATACCATTTGTGCGGAAGTTGCAAACACAGACACGGGTGTTGTGGATAGGAATATGGCAAAGGATACTCTATTACCTGGTTATAATCTTAGGCCAAATCCATCCCCAGAGAAGAAGAAAGAAAAGCCGGAATCGAGTCGTGGTACAACGAGGAATCAAAATGAGATGAGGGAAATGTCTCAGTCCCCCAAAGCAATCAGTGAGGGTGACCCCGGGGTATTTGTGTCCAACTCTGACCTGTTTCGCAAGTTCCCAATCTTGCCTCATGCAATGAATCAACTCGAGCATACATTCGATATAATCTGGAATATTCATGCCTTTCTGACTGGCAATGTTAGATCATCATGTACTCTACATGCCCTAAGGAAATTGGTATCGGATGACGACACTCACATAAAAGGCATTGATGCTCTCCTGGTCCTCTGTCCATGCATTGTTGTGATTGAGCATTCAGAAAGCTGTTACAACAGAGAAATATTCCACTCTTGCCTCCAATGTTCTAACACATGCTTTGTTGATCTTCCTTATCCCTGGAAAGCCCGCGGTGAGCAGATTCCTGATGATTTCAAAGCAAGTCGCAAGAGCGCTGCATCATGGCATGAGGGTCCATCTCCCACAGAAAATCCTCAAAAGAAGATAAAGATAGGATTCAGCCGCAAAAGGCTGAGACAATGCTGGGTGCTAAGGAAATGTCTTGTTAATTTCTTACTCTCTGAATACTGCCCTAGATATGACACCCTTGGTCTTTGGCTCTTTGGCATCTCTGAGGAACAAGTTAATGATGACATTCTCAAGGCCACAGGCAGTATGGAGCTGCAAGATGTCATCGCATGGTGCAAAGATCGTTCCTGCGAGACGAATAGATATATGCAGGCTATTTATAGACGAAAGTTGGAACAAGAGAAACAGGTGAATGCTCCTCCCTTGCTGCTGAAAAAATCCCCTCCTTGCTCAAATTCGGATTCTCTTGCCCCAGAGAATCTGTTAGATCATATTAAAGGTCTAGGGTACTACAACAGCCAAATTGTCTATGAAAAACATATTCCATCAAGAGAAGCGAAGCTAGTTTCCCTTGCAGATTTTGAGATTTCTGAAGCTTTGAAAAAATACTTTGCCAGCAACCTAGACATTACACACTTGTATTCTCACCAGGGGGAAGCTGTAAAGTGTGTGTTGACGAGGGGTAAAAACTGCATTGTTTCCACTGCAACAGCAAGCGGGAAATCATTGTGCTATTTGATACCAATATTTGAATTGTTGCTCAGGAACAGAAATTCCTGTGCACTTCTCATCTTCCCTACCAAAGCACTATCCCAAGACCAACTTCGCAGTACGAGATGCATGTCAAAAGGCATCTTCGGACCTCTTTTTGAAGAAAAAGTTCAGATTTATGATGGCGACACGGCGTATGAAGAGAGATCTGGGATAATATCACAGGCAAGAATTCTTTTGACGAATCCGGATATGTTGCACTGCTCAATTCTTCCATTCCATGGCAAATTTAGCAGGTTCCTAAAGAACCTCCAAATTATTGCAATTGACGAGGCTCATATATATCGAGGAGTTTTCGGAGCACATGTAGCACTGGTACTGCGTAGATTAAGGAGGCTGTGCACCTTCTATGGATCCAAACCGAAAGTGGTTTTGACAACAGCAACTGTCTCAAATCCAAAGCAGCACGCATCAACTTTGATTGGGGTTGATCATGTAGAACTGGTATCGACTGATGGTAGTCCACAGCAAGCAAAAGCATTTGCACTTTGGAACCCTCCGATCTTGCGGAATCATCCTGAGAAAGTAGCATTTAAATCGATTCAACATGAAAAGGCACGCAGCCAGGTTCGCCAAGCAAGACAAGAGAGGCATTATCCCTCTCTGTTGGGAACAAGTACTGAGCAAAAGAATCTATGGTACAAATCTGTTACATTGGGCCAAGCGAAGATCAAAACAAAGAAGATGGATCATAGAACAAATCATTCAGCGAGCATCCCGTCTTCAAGTGCCAATATTTCATCAAAGAATGGAATAGATGCCAGAATGCCACCGAGGGGGCAATGGAGGGAGCGGCTTGCTCGTGTAGAAACCAAATTAAAGAAAGAAAGGCGGTCTTCTCCAATGGTCGAGATTGCATTCCTATTGTCAGAGTGTGTCAAACATGGGCTGAGAACCATAGCATTTTGCAAAACCCGAAAGCTTGCGGAACTTGTTGGAATGTACACGAGAGAAATCGTTGCAGCAACATCTCCGCATCTTCTTGATTCAATATCCGTATATAGGTCAGGTTATAATGCAACTGACAGAAGGGAAATAGAGAGGCGGATATTTAATGGTGATTTACTCGGTACATGTGCGACTAATGCATTGGAGCTTGGGGTTGATATTGGAGGTTTAGATGTGACTTTGCATCTTGGCTACCAGGGCACCGTGGCGTCCCTTTGGCAACAGGCGGGCAGGGCAGGACGTAGAGACAAACAGTCGTTGTCAATATATGTCGCATTTGATGGCCCTCTAGATCAGTATTTCATGAGCAATCCGGGAAAGCTTTTTGAGAAGACTATTGAAGCTGCTCATATTGATGTTTCAAATCCCCAGATACTTGCAGCTCATTGCGCCTGCGCTGCACATGAAATGCCCTTGGAATATTCTAGAGATCTTAAAGCATTTGGGCCTCGAAATTTTCCGTCCGTCGTTCGAGGACTTGTTGAGTGTGGGGAATTATCCCTTCATCCTAGTTGTTCAGGCCTTTTAAACTACTCTGGGAGAGATTCTGTGCCAGCCAGAAGTATTACCCTTAGAGACATCGATCGAGACAAATATAGAATAATTGATGAAATGGGTGAGTTGATTGAAGAAATTGAGGCTTGTAAAGTCAACTTTGTATGCTATGATGGGGCAATATACATGTCACAAGGCCGGACATACATTGTCAAATCAATGGATTACTCTTCAAAAGTCGCATATGTGGGTCTAACGGATGTCAAGTACTACACGACGACAATTGATTACACAGATGTGCATCTTACTGGAGGCAAAAATATGTGTGCAAATGATACCAAGGCCTCCGTGGGGTATGCAACAGTCACCACTCGATGGATGGGCTATGCAAGAATTTTGAGAGGTTCTGGGAAAGTGTTTGATACTGTCGATCTATTTGTGCCTGATGTTGTTTATGACACTGTAGCAATATCTCAAAGACTTTCAAGGAGCTATAGGCATAATGTGGAAAAAATGGGATACGAATTTCGGGATTCTCTGCATGCAGCAGCACATGCAGTAATGAATGTTCTACCCTTATACATCATGTGCAATGCAGAGGATGTTGGCACGGAATGTGATAATCAATACGACACGAGATATAAGCCAGAGCGCCTCTTACTCTTTGAAAAATACCCTGGTGGTATTGGTTTGTGTGAAAACTTGCATCCAATATTTCACAAGTTGATACTATCTGCTCTGGAATTGGTCCAATCCTGTCCTTGCACAAGTCCACAAGGATGCCCTGGCTGTGTTCAAAGTACAGTGTGTTCTGAATATAACGATGTTCTTTCAAAGCCAGGTTCTCAAATTATTTTACAAGATATGGTACACGATGCTTCTTTAATTTGAAATGTATACTCTAGCTTTCCATCAATGCTTGTTGGGGCTCATTTGACGCTACAGAACCATCAAAATGGTATGTATCATCAGAATTCACATCAGCTCCATCTATTAGCACCATGGATCTCATCTCACCGTTTTCAAACCACTTTTGCATTTTGTCTCGAACTCCTCTTGAGCAGTCATCCCCAAACATGGCCAATGTGAACCAGAGAAAAGCGGAATGCGTGATTACTGCAATGTTTTTCTCTGGCTGGCTCATGACGTACCTGAGGAACTCGATACCTCTCTCAGCTACGGAACTCTCGCTTTCTACATCCCCTTCTATCCACATTGCATCCTTTTCCGATGTAATAAGAGAAAAATCAAACCCAGGGAAGCGTTGCTGTAGCAAACTTTTCTCCCTTCTAGCATCGCAATTCGAAGGACCCAATCTCTCACGACAGAGCTCATGCACAATATATCGTGTACTAGGTATACAGAACAGTGTATCATGAGCCGTTTGAGTATTCATGATACCATGCTCTTTTTCCATCAGAATATTCTGACCCTGACCCATGCCAAATGCCCCAGCAGCTGTCTCTAAGGCCCTTGTGAGTGGACTTGAAATCACCAGTTCAATACCATCTACACAGGACTTGATGTGATCACCAAGACCATGAGCTTGTGCCCAGCCTTTGCCCGTAAGATTGGAGTCTAGTTTGGAGATTCCGATGTTGTGAAACCCTTCTCCATGTCGAATCAAATGCACCGTCTTTGTCTGAACCAAAGGAGACAGTGCAAGTAAGTTTGTCGTCCGTCCATGTTTCATTATGCCTCCAGGCTCTCCAGATTCGTCTTCATCCACGAAAATATCCTCATATTCAAATCTTATCTTGGCTCCATGCCGTACATAATCAGCACATCCACCAGAAAGCAACTTGTCGGGCTTTTTCTCAACCTCTCTCGACACATACTGGCTAAACTGTCGGTTCAAGAAGGCCACCTTTGCCTTAAATTTCTGGGTCCTTTCCTCCATAAACCACGCTATTAATTTTATATAGATATCAAAAATGTCTCATGGGGGAAATGTGGGCTCAATAATAGCACAATCGCTGTAATTGCCAACGGACTTGGACCAAATTCAAGACCAAGAGTCTTGGCAAAGCATATATGCTGTATATATACTCAACTTTTGCAGGCGTTCTGTAACCCATCATCACATATACAATGCTCTATCAGAGCATCTCTATTTTAAGAGAGAGATCTAAGAATTATACTGTCTATCAAAAGGTTTGCAACAATCAATCCACATGAATGTGCACAATATTGTGCATCACATGGCAAATTCCCAAGTATTGGGAATCTCCTTGCATGCAAGGGTTGTCATCTAACAATCGACAGAGTACTAATGGCATTACATGCATATATATACATATGCGGCATGTCGATCCTTCAAGAATTCTCTCACTGTTTTTCATGGTGGATACTATCAGAGGTGGATCTTTGATATAGTATATAGGATATGATATCCTTATGATGAGAATGTGGTCTGGAAATGAGTACAGATGGTGCTGAGAGCCTCTGAGAGTCCATCCCTTAATCTGAATTTGAGAATGTACCTGATTGAAAGTCGCACATGTATAAGACACGAAAATAAAATATTATTCTTTTATAGTATAATATGCATTGATTAAGCACGTGTTACTTGTGTATTTCGATGGGAATACAGACAAGCACTTGCTAAACAGTTCCCTGAAGAGCTGGGTACTCTTGCAACTGGACACAAATGTCAAGAAAAAGGATAGATTGAATCCTAGATGAGACTATAATTGAAACGTCAAACGAATAACATGGAACAACGAAAAATTTAGGCGATAATCTAGAAGATATAGTGGTAAGCATGGTTAGTTTTGAAGAAGAACAAACCATTCTAGACACATTGGCTCCTTTGTACGAATTATGTGCATCATATGGAATTTTCGATGATAGCAAAACGATAGTGTACGTAAATTCATTGATTGCGCCGCTGAATGATAGGTGAGCACACATCTGAAACACAAATTTGCACTGTATTGTACAGAGACATGCCTTTGAGAAAAAGCCCTGACCAGATAATTCACAATTTCAATAAAGAGTTCGGCGATACTCGTCCCAGTCATGAACAGAGTCTCGAATTAGATTCGGAAAATAATGTCGGATCTTCGCAGATGGAAAGCCTGGGCCTCAGAAGTGCAACGAAGAGAGACAAAGAAGAGCTGCAGCAATTTATCAACAAATGGTTTTTACAACCTGGAACAGACACAGAACCTATTGAGTTTTCGCTCGGCTGCGGTGATACGATAAAAAATAGAAATTCCAAACAAAGCATGGACAAGCTACCAACCTTTGAAGGGCTCCTGGGATCCATGTCTAAGCTTTGTAGAAAAGCATGCCACCCAGACAGTGGCATGAAATCGTCCTTGATTCATGCTCCCTATCCTTTTGTTATTCCTGGAGAGCGTTTCAGGGAAAGTTATTATTGGGATTCTTACTGGATAATCAAAGGTCTATTGAAGGAGAAGAGCCATTATGAATTTTGCCTCGGCATTGTAAGGAACTTTGCCTACATGGTACAGAAAGTAGGAATGGTTCCGAATGGTTTTCGATCATATTATCTGAATAGATCGCAGCCTCCAATGCTCACGTGTATGGTCTCTGAACTATATAACCACAGTGATTGCAAAATGGATCTCATTGCAGAATTTTTACACACAATGAAGCAAGAGCTCCTGTTCTGGAGGGAGAGCAAGAGAACAATTCGTCTTGCAGGAAACGTTGTCGCATCGAGATATTATTCAGAATGGCCAAAACCAAGGCCAGAATCTCTCAGTGAGGATTTACACACATTTGAATCTTACAAGGCACATCTAGACTGGGCAAGAATACCGAAAGAGGAGAGAAGATCTCTTCAAAACACTTTCTTCTGCAATATTTCTGCAGCAGCTGAATCTGGCTGGGATTTTTCTTCGAGATGGCTTGATGAAAGCAATACATTACCGTCAATTAGAACAATACGAATATTACCTGTAGATTTGAATGCGATTCTCTTCAAATCTGAGCGCCTTGTATCAGGTTTTGCCAAAGAAATTGGAGATATAGAGACCTCCATCCAGTTTGATAGATTCTACAGAGAGAGAAGGCAATCATTTGTTTCAATTTTCTGGGATCCTTTGAAATCTAAGTGGAGAGATGTACTGCTGACAAAAGATTGTTCCGCAATCGCTGAGTTCTCTCGCCAGGAGGACTATGCCTCGGATTGGGTACCTCTGTGGTGTCTGGATGAGGATGGGGATAAAGAAACACTAGCTCAGGCTATTGAGTCATTAAGAAATTCCAAGATCAATGCATTTGGAGGAATATCTGCTTCTTCAATATTTACGGGCCAACAATGGGATTGGCCAAATGTGTGGCCACCTTTGCAATATTTTCTCGCAGAAGGATGCTGGTCTGTGGCAAGGATCATTAGGCTGGGTGCAGAGATTCAAAATGACACTGATATCCAGAATGCAGCAGTGAAAGCTCAGATGCTGGGAGATGAGATAAAGAATCGATTTTTAGTATCTATTCGACACGCTTGGGATCAGAAACATACATTGCCAGAAAAATTTGATTGTGAGCATCATGGTGGGTTTGGCTTTGGTGGTGAGTATGAATGCGTTGAGGGTTTTGGATGGACAACAGGTCTCGCGTTGCACTGGCTTGAAGACTGATTCATGAAATTAAAGCACTGCGTAACAACAAAGAGGGGAACATCCCCGGATCGGATAGAAACACAAGAGTCATAAAAACTTTGGAAATGAAGCACCTGCAGGTGCACCAGCTGGTCACCAGGTTCATGGTTCAAAGTTTGAGTTAGTAGATGACTATCGGTTCCTACTCACAAATAGCCAGGCAATAGACAAACACAATCATTCTAAATATGACATGTTAGTATATACTCAATGGAGTTGAAATAGGTCTTTACCCGTGCGTCGTTTATCCTTCCAACCAGTTCCATGTCAATCAACAGCGTCACTAAAAATAGACTAATTGAAGAGCGCAAAGCGTGGAGGAAGGATCGTCCTTTTGGATTTATTGCCAAACCAAAAGTTGGATCGAATGGGTATGTTTTCCTGTCGAGTGATTTCCGTTTGGTTTGTGTCAAGATGTCTTTCCTGGTAATAACACAATTCTCACCTCATATCTTGCAACCATACGTGTAGGGAAGTGGATTTGACACATTGGAATTGTTATATTCCAGGTAAAAAGGGCACTATCTGGGAGAATGGTCACTATCCTTTGACCATTAAATTTTCCAACGACTATCCTGCAAAGCCTCCAAAGGTATGTTGTCATGCTACCACTAGGATGGTAGTTTCTCATGCTTTTACTCACAGGAACATATATTACATGTTGCAGTGTTCATTTGATAAGGGATTCTATCATCCAAATATCTATCCATCTGGAACGGTATGCCTTAGTATTCTTAACGAGGATGAACAGTGGAGACCATCCATAACACTGAGGCAGATTCTCATTGGAATACAAGATTTGCTGGACACCCCTAACGAAAAGTCTCCGGCACAGAGTGATGCATATATGGACTATACACAAAGAAGGAGAAAATATGAGCAACTAGTCAAAGCTCAAGTGAAGAAGTACCCATCGCCAGTTTAGCTGATAATTGATTATTATTCTCAATTCCCCATCTTATTGTGTTTGACATTTAATAAAGTATCAAAGTCTGAATCTTCCATTCGGATTATTTCCCTATCCGTGGTACCTCTTATTATTTCAAGTACTTTATAGCCTACCAGATCAGAGGGATATGCAGATGATGAGGATTCCATGAATGGGTGGGATGTACTGTCTCTCCTTTGTAACATCGCTCCAATCCGTATCTCGTTGATTCTGACCTTGTTTTCAAGATGCAATAATTCAGATTGAAACGCCAAGATGATACCATAGAGAAATGAATTCGCCAGCGTCAGGCCTGCCACCTGTGGAATATGACAACGTTCTCCAAGCATGCCTGTGATAAAAAGGTAAGAAGAACGGGAATCATCCTTTATGTGAGAGAGGATAGCCTTGATGAGTCGAAAATGTGGTATACTCCTACCAATAGAATCACGCAAGTCTTGTTCAGAGAGACTTGAGATTGTTCCTTTCTCAAATGCACCGCCAAAGCATGAAATGACATGATCAATTGCACCAATACCTTCCATTGACAAGACATCACATAGATGGGACATGTCTCCATCCTCTTGAATTTCACAGAGAACTGTAAGATGATCCATGACATTGTCTTTCGAGAGACCTTTGCAAATCAGATCATTTATAATGGCTTGTTGTTGAGCAGAGGAGTCCACTCCAGCTTTGGATCTGACCAGAGCAACAACCTTGAATTCTGAGACCTTGAGGAGTTCATATAGAATACCATTACCAACAATGCCTGTAAACATTGTTATAAATTATCATTCCTTTCACTTCGTTTTTAATGTTCCCTCATACCTGTACAGCCCGTCAGCAGGATTGTCTGCATGTCTCTCACTTCTTTTCTTTCTAGTCAATTCTGTCGAAGCGATCGTTACATTTGATTTTAACATTTCATTTGCTTTGAGATATCAAATTCTTTAGAGCATCTGCAGGGAGAGGGCTGTGGTTCAAGTAGTCCATCGAAAATTCACCCTTCCCTTGTGTAAATGACCTCAAGCTGGATGAATACCCAAACATCTCGTTTAGAGGAACATGGCAGATAACTGTCACATCGTCACCCTCTTGATCACTGGAAACAACAACACCCTTGCGTCTATTGATGTCACCGATGACGGTTCCTTGGAATTCGCTGGGGACGATTATTTCTACTGTCATCACAGGTTCCAAGATGGTTGGATTCGCGTTGGGATATGCTGTTCTGAAAGCGTACATGGCCGCCAACTTGAATGCCATTTCAGAAGAGTCGACTGCGTGAGCGGCCCCATCAGTAAGGACAATTTTGACACCCTCAACAGGGTGTCCAATGAGGGAGCCAGCATTGACAACTTCTTCGAATCCTTTTTGTACTGCAGGAATAAAGTTGGGTGGAATGGCGTTTCCAACAATAGCGTTTTCAAATACAAACTTTTCGCTGGAACCAGAAGGGAGGGGTTCAATGTAGCCAACCACTCGCCCATATTGACCCTGCCCTCCACTCTGTTTTTTATGGAGATAGTCAAAGTCAGTTCTCTTCGTAATTGCCTCTCTGTAGTTTACTCTCGGTCTACCCACGTCGCATTCAACTTTGTACTCGCGTTTCATACGCTCGACATAGATTTCAAGGTGAAGCTCACCCATGCCTGAAATAATGGTTTCACCAGACTCCTTATCTTGTGAAACCTGAAATGTCGGATCCTCTTTCTGGAATCTATTCAATGCTTTGGAGAAGTTGGCAGATTGATCTCGAGCCTGAGGAGCAACTGCCAGGCTCATCACGGGATCTGGGACATTCATGGATGTCATTGCATATCGAACAGTCCCATCAGTAAATGTGTCACCTGATGAGCAATCCACACCAAACATGGCAACAATATCTCCTGCCAGGGCTTCTTGGACATCTTCCAGCTCATCTGAATGCATCCTGACAAGTCTAGGCACTTTGATTTTCTTACCGCTTGACAGATTTGTGATCATCTCTCCCTTCCTGAGCGAGCCAGAGTATATCCTGACATATGTCAGCTGTCCGAATTTTCCTTCTTCGAGCTTGAATGCTAGAGCAACAAGTGGCTTATTGGCATCGCATGGGAGTAGAATCTTCTCTTCATTGTTGTTCAGATCAATAGCCTCATTTTTAACATCGGTTGGACAAGGCAGGTAATTTGTCACTCCATCCAGCAAAAGCTGAACACCCTTATTTTTGAAGGCAGAACCCATAAAAACGGGGACGAAATCCAATGAAATCGTTGATCGTCGAATGGCTTCTCTCAGCATACTTTCTGAAATATCCTCTTCCATCAAATATAATTCTCCAATTTCATCATCTACATCTGCAATCTGCTCAATCAAAGAATTCCTGGCTTCGTCACATTTCGCCATCAAGTGTGATGGGATATTTTTTATCTCAACATTTTCCCCTGAACTACCTGTGAAAGAAACTGCTTTCATGGAGACCAAATCGACAACACCAGCATGAGCATCCTCCAGACCTATAGGATACTGGACAGCTGCTGCATTCAAACGCAATTTCTCTCTGAGTTGATTTATAACTCGGAAAGGCTCCGCACCAGCTCTATCTAATTTATTAATGAATGCTAGTCTTGGAACATCGTATCTTCTCATTTGTCTGTCAACTGTGATTGACTGAGACTGAACACCACCAACAGAACAGAGGACCAAGATAGCACCATCAAGGACACGAAGGGCCCTTTCTACTTCAATTGTGAAATCCACATGTCCAGGAGTATCAATGATATTGATCTGGGTGTCGTTCCACTTGCAGTATGTGGCAGCAGACTGGATTGTGATGCCTTTTTCCCTCTCCAAGTCCATGGAGTCCATCTTCGCCCCAACTCCGTCCTTTCCTCTCACCTCATGAATCGCATGAATCTTTCCAGTGTAAAACAAGATTCTCTCTGTTAATGTCGTTTTCCCACTATCAATGTGAGCAGATATCCCAATATTACGAACTTTTGAAAGAGCAGAATCGTCTGCTTCCTCTTGTGCAGGAAGAGAGGAACTCCAGCGATTATTTGGATGATACAACTGGAATTGAATCCTTTCGAGTACGTCTAATATAGCAGATCCACTGATATACTCACCAGTTGCACTGATAAGGTCAACACCTTGGTGCCGCAACCCAGTCTGAGAAGGGGACTGCAAAAGCTGATGTATGCCCCGTCGAATGAGCTGAGCCATGATATATGATATTTACATGAAATAATATTGAAATCAAATACATGCATCGAAACGTCTTCGTATTGCTCTTACACAATGGTTGTCATAGGAATGCTAACTCTGATGGTTCTTTTCATGAAAAGGGGCAACATGCACGCTCCATTGTACACTAGAACTAGAAGTTTCAGCGGTAATCTTTTCTCAAGATCCATTCCCTTACGTGTCACTTCCACTTGCTTGCGTCCGTCGTAACAGGAAATCATCTACTACATCAATTGATGACTTGCAAGTGAATTTGGACCAGCCCAATTGACTCTTTCAATAACACCTGATTTGCTGTCATCCAAGTATGCATGTACGAGCCATTTTTACAGAGTGATGGTTTGGCGTTGGAATATCTTTGTTTTAAAAACGAAACTATTGATAAATGTACCAGATTTTACAAAAAGACCAATCTCAGAAGAATAACTCTTTGAGCTGAGATATGGTGCTATCTGGGCCAGTTACTGTATGCCCGATTGTATCTGGACATGTGAAAATTTCGTAATCATTGCCTCCTTCAAACGTTTTATCTCCAAAAAAATGTATCTCATCAAATTTGTCTTTAACAAAACGGAGGCAGTATGTCTTGTCCCAGCCTGATGGAAACACGTCAAAGGAGATTTGACCCCCTATTGAGTAGCATAGGTCCACATCAGGGAACTCTTTCTTCAAAGCATCAACAAAATTTTTCCTAATTCCATGCTCCAAATCGTATTTCTCGAACGCGTCTCTTTCCTCCTGACTACAATTTCTTCCAATGGGGGAAACGTTGAGCATTCCATTTCTGAATTCTATGAACGTCCCTCTTTTTACCGGAATTTCCTCGATTTTCGCCATGTATCCAAGCATAAAGTTGATGATTTTTTTCAGCGTGTCTTCTCCGAGGTGCTTGCTCAGAGATTGTTTGCCAATCAGTTCTCCACCCTGGTATGCCACAAGTCCATTCTCACTAAAACAGTAGTCAAAATCTTCCATGACAGTTTTTCCTAGCTGCTCAATCTGCTTCTCCAGATCAGATCCCCCAACTGTCCCAATGGTTACCTTGCCGCGTAGTTCCTTCATCATCTTGATCATCTTCTCCTCAATGACCTGCAGAAAGTCGGTAAAGAAACAAGTCAACCACTGCCTGTAGCCACACTCGTGATACAACCGAGATACAATACATCATAGGGTATAAATGAAGTTATGATCGTTATGATGCATTCTGTACCTGCAAAATGTAGATATGTCAAAGTCAACGTACCTTGCGAGGTTCAGTCAGAGTCCCGTCAACGTCAAAGAGGCACAAGACCTTGCTACGATCTCTTTTCTCACCAGCCATTATTGATATTTGATATTACGTAAATGAATACGATATATCTTGGCAATCAGTCGGTGATTGTTCTCATACCGTGCATAATTTTCTTGAAGAGGATGCTCCATCTTTCTTTTTTGAGCCTGTCACTCTTCGAACATTTGATATTTCACCCTGTGCATTCATAGTTTGATCAATTTTGTGTTGATACGTTCACATTCTCATTGAATAATCAGGGACATTATTGTCTCTGTCTGGAAGAAGAAGACTTTTCTGAGACTGGATTTCCTGGTCTAGTAACATTGTTCCGTCCTCTTTCTCAGTGCTTTCGCACTGGTTCCTGCTAGGCTGGTATATCCATTAGATATCTCTCTCATAGATCTATGAAAATGGCAAAGATCCTTCGCTATCTAGTTTCTACATTGCTGGTCCTCTCCATTCTGACTGGAGGGACTGGGGCAGTGAGAGATACCAAGTTTTATGATTTACTTGGCGTGGCGCATGACGCCGATGAAGCGACGATAAAGAAAGCTTATAGGCGACAAGCTCTAAAATATCATCCTGATAGAAACCCAGACAATCCAGAAGCTGAAGAGAAATTCAAGGAAATAGCTGCTGCCTATGAGGTGTTGACAGACTCTGAGAAAAGATCTCTTTATGACAGATTTGGAGAATCCGGGCTGCAAGATGGCGGAGGAAATGGAGGAGGATTCCAAAGAGGTGGATTTGCCCACGGGGATCCTTTCAATATTTTCGAAACAGTCTTTGGTGGTGGCTTCCCTGGAGGAGGTAATGTCCGCTTTGAATTTGGCGGTGGAGGTTTTCAGCAACAGCAACGACAGCAACAACCTCCTAAACAAGGTAGCTTTTATATCAAGGATCCTTATATTCAAGAGCTTGACGGAGATACATTTCCAGAAGGAGATGGTGAGGGCTGGGTATGGCTGGTTGAATTTTATGCACCTTGGTGGTACGTTTCTCATTCTTATCCATTGGTAAAGCTGAATGGCGACAAATTTAATGTATCATCATATTTGCAGTGGCCATTGTAAGAAGCTTGCAGGGAAATGGAGGAAGATAGCTGATTCACTGCATGGTGTGATCAGGGTGACTGCAGTAAATTGTGATGAGCAGAAATCTTTATGCCAGGCACAAGGGGTGCAAGGCTATCCTACAATAAAGGCGTACAAACAAGGAAAATGGATTAATTATTCTGGCGAAAGATCAGCTGGCGCTCTGAGTGACTGGGGACTTGGTCTGTTGCCAAACGAGGTCAGTGTACTCTCGCAGAAGGCTCATCTTGATACCTTTTTGAAGGCATCCCAGTCAACAAGGACGGCTCGCTGGGGTCTTGGCGTCATTTTATATTCTTCAAAAGATTCTACAAGTGCACTATACAAGTCTCTGGCATTCAGATACAAAGGAAGAATAGCGTTTGGAGAAATCCGAAAAAAATCTGCCCTGGTACAAGGTAATGATTCTGTCAAATATCCAACTCTTGTCGCAGTGTGTGGAGGAGATATTCGATCAACCATACCATTTACTGGTGAATTAAAGAATAGTCAGATAGTGAAGTGGCTTAATGCATTTTATTCGGGAAAATTATGTGCAGAGGCAATGCAGATTGACAGTAACACAGACTTTTCAAAAATGAAGGTATCTCAACTCAAACAACTATTAACAAGCAAGGGAGAGAAATGCCAAAATTGTTTTGAAAAAAATGACTACATTAAAAAAGTCAAAGAGGTATACAATGTGTAAAACTGTGCATTGCTGTTCTTATGTCATTAAACCTGGCTTAAAGTATTGAATAAATCGTCACAACCACCAATTGATGCTTCCATTGCATCCAACCTAGCTAGGTTGCCCAAAGATGATGATGCTCTAAAGAGTGATAATTTGGGGATCAATATAGATTTATCTATCAAGTACCAAGGCCAAATCATGTATCGGTGCACTCATGTTTTGTATAGCAAGCCTTGGCCTACGAGTGGAAGTGATGACAATCAACACAAGCCATGTTATCAAGATTCTCATAACGCAGCCATTGCGTACGGAAATTTTTTCAATGCTATGATCTACAAAGAACATGAGTTATCTACTACCTGGAGATACAAACGGATCGAATGCTTCAGAATATCTTTCAGATTCCTGCCATGCTTGGCTCATGCTAGAGAAAAGAAATTAGATTGGGTTACATCTTCAAGGTACATACATTCGCATATCAATCATTCAAAACAACACATCCATATCATTACAACGTGTACTGCAACAGTCGACTTTACCACAACCCTGGGGTGACACCCCATAGGTGACCATAGGAAAAGTATGCCCCAGCAAGTCCACCCAGAATGGACAGCATCATGATACCATACAACACAGACAAGGTATTCCATTGAGAACCAACATAAACATCCCCCTGCCAGTTATCAGATACAAATTCGTTGACCGACTGATCCTTTGCCCGTTCCTCTGCAGACAGATACTCCTGTCGAAGCATGGACAGTTCCTCTCCAATCGTCTTGCCACCAAGAAGCTTTGGATTCTTCAGCTGTTCATACTCTTTCTTTGTGAAACCCTTCTTCTTTGTTCCAGATAAAATTGGCACCATATCTTCGTCATCTGATGCTCGAATGATGAGTCTTCTACCTCGAATATAGAGTCTTCCCCTATATTCCTTCCCAGACAGAGGGGTCCCAACGAGCCCAACAAACCCCTGTGGTTGGGCATGCATTGTCATACTAGACATCATAGAATTCGTGGTGATATTTTATATAAAATAGTGTAATTGTAACACACCAATAGTCCAAGATAGCATACTAGTATATAAACGACACGTAGACGTTGACACGTGTCAAGTCATCATGACCAAATTCTCCTTTTGACTTTAGAAAGAGAAGCTTCTCATGAGACTTTCTAGAACCTTCCATTTGTTTCTCTCACTCACTCCTCTGTTGTTCTATTCCCATCAACATTGTATGGAATAGATACACCAGCCTGAGATTCACATGCATCTATGTACATCTGTTGACATTCTTGTATACTCTGGATACAATCCAGACACTTTGCTTGTACCTGTGTAGCACCACTGGAAGACAAAGAGTCACTACCACGTGCTATCAGATCAATCACATCTGATGCAATATCAATTCCATTCAACAATCTCTATATGTATATGGATACTGCGAATGACTCACTGACAACACACAGAGGTTAGACGTCACATACCTCGTCTGCATCTCGTAGTTGCTTACGAAATCTCTCACACGTTGTCTTTGAAACGTCACTCATAGTGTCTATGTGATTACAAAAGTAAACTCTTACTATTCTAACAATAGTGAGCCAATCGAGACTCTGCATCATGTAATTTTGCTTTGAGTTGTTCCACCTCGAGTTCAAGCACATGCCTGTCCAGGTCTTTGATGGACGTGTGGCTGTATGGAGAGATCAAATTCTCTGAAAATGACTTTAGTGACTCTGTTCCACGCACTTCCTCTTCCAACAGTGGCATCTTTACTATATGGAAGTCTTCATACAGGTCATAAAACTGTTCTAGGTACTTTTGTTGCATCTTCACCCGCGCTTGGAGAAGTCGGGATGTCCCCACCTCTTCTGGAAAGATGACTTGGTTGATAACAATGTTTCTGCAGTCGATTTCGAACTTTGCAAGTTCTTGGACCAGTCTTTCCGTCTCGTATAGAGATAAGAATTCTGGAATACAGACACAGACAAAGGTGGTCAGGTCTGCACTCTTAAACTGAGAGTTCACCTCTTCTACAATGGCCTTTAGCTTTTCCAGCTTGTCCATCATCCCAGTCAGCATGTCCTCGTTCTCTGGTCCAGACATCAACGAGGACGCCATGGACAGGATTCCACCAAAGGAATCTTTCAAGGTCATGAGCTTCCCCAGTCCCTTCTCCAGTGTGGATGGGAACTGCAACAGCCTCAGTGTGTGTCCAGTGGGGGCAGTGTCAAAGACAATGCACGAGTAGTCCATGGACTGAACCCTCTTCATCACCTCTGCGAAACTCATGGCCTCGTCTATACCTGGGATGGATGACGATATCTCTGCCAGGAATCCTCCATCCTCCATACCTTCCATTGTCTCAAGCTCAGACATGTCTGGATTTGGATCAACCTCCATGGCGTGAAGGTTGTCAAACCCGTTGACACGAGTCGGTGTCTTTGTAAACTTTTGTCTGAATGCATCACTCAGGTTGTGTGCTGGGTCTGTTGATATAATTAATACCTGAGATCGTACTTTAGATAACTGAATTGCTAGACTGCAGGATGTTGTTGTTTTACCAACGCCACCTTTCCCTCCAACGAAGATCCATTTCAATGATGTCTGGTCGAGAACATTCTGGAGAGTTGGTTCCAGTGTCTCTTCATCTACATGATTCGACATTATGTAATACTAATATACTAGTACTGTAGTAATATTCTAGAATAGCATCTGCACCACCACTGCTCTCGACATCACTCTATCACTCCATCTAGATGATCATGATGATGGCATCTCAGCAGACGTTCAATTGTCAATAATAATGATGATGAGATCACACGCATAGTTGGTGAATCATATTTATATGATACTATTCACATCATAGTCTGGTAGAAGTAATAGAGTACACCATGTCCTGTGTCTCTCGTGGGTATGCCTGTGGTCCATTCATGTGGAGACATGGACCTCTACGACAAGGTATCAACTCTCTACGGAGACTCAGAGGAGGCACTCTATATTATTATAGAACATTGGTATCAACTGGTCTTACTATAGTGAATAGATCTGCTTCTGAACATGAAGAGAGTCCTATTCGTTCCTTGGAAGGAGAGGTGCTGGAAGCATTATCCACCATTATTGATCCTGATTTTGGGATGAACATTGTGGACTGTGGGTTTGTCAAGAATCTCATGATTGATCATGATACTAGGATTGTGTCATTTACCCTTGAACTGACGACACCGGCTTGTCCCATCAAGGAAGAGTTTGAGAAGAGTGCCATTGCTGCAGTTTCTGGTATTGAGTGGGTCAACAACGTGAATGTGACGATGGATGCGCAGCCTATATCTCCTCTTGTTCCTGATGAGAGCAGACCTAATGGTATGAAGCACGTTAAAAACATCATTGCGGTTTCTTCTTGTAAAGGTGGTGTGGGCAAGTCAACAACTGCAGTGAATCTGGCATACACATTGGCACAAATGGGTGCAAAAGTGGGGATATTTGATGCAGATGTGTACGGGCCTAGTTTGCCGACCATGATTAGTCCAGATATACGAGTTCTTCAGATGGATGCTGAAACGAAAGCCATCACTCCGGTAGAGTATGAAAGTGTCAAAGGTGTGTCGTTTGGGTTTGCTGGGCAGGGAAGTGCCATCATGAGGGGTCCAATGGTGTCGGGGTTAATTGACCAGTTGCTGCTGACGACAGAATGGGGTGAACTAGATTATCTTGTGGTTGATTTCCCTCCGGGGACAGGTGATATCCAGTTGACATTATGCCAATCTGTTGCATTCACAGCAGCTGTAGTTGTCACCACCCCACAGAATCTGGCATTTGTTGATGTGGCCAAGGGAATACGGATGTTTGCACGGATGGAAGTGCCATGTGTTGCAGTTGCCGAGAATATGAGTTACTTTGATGGTGACGATGGAAAAAGGTATCAGCCCTTTGGACAAGGTTCTGGGGATCGTATTCAGCAAGACTTTGGGATTCCACATCTGATCCAGTTCCCAATAGATCCAAGACTGTCTTCAGCTGGGGATACTGGGCAACCACTGGTTGTATCAGATCCTACAGGTACAACATCACAAGTATTTCAAGAACTTGGGGCATGTGTTGTTCGCGAGGCTGCAAAGCTGGCCAAGGTTGCCAAGAATGCTTGTCGGTATGACAAGGAGTTGCGAGCTTTTGTCGTCAGGCCTCCAGCTGTGCGCGATGATCAAGTACATGAATATTACCTCGATCCTGCTGTGGTGCGGAGAAATGACACATCTGCTGCAAGTATAAATGAATGGACGGGTGAGAAAATGCTAGCTGATGATGACGTGTCTGATTTTATAGAACCAGTAGATATCAGGCCAGTAGGAAATTATGCCATTCAAATATCATGGGATACTGGATTCAATCAGGTGGCATCATTCGAGATGCTGTCTGGCCTGCCACGACTGACACAAGATGACCTGAAACAAAGAAAGGAATCTCCTGTACCGCATCTAGATGAAGCAATGTGAAATTTCTTTCCTGATGAAACAGTCACACAAATATATTTGGTTTGATCTATATATAGATGAAACCAGCAAATCAACGAAATTCAAATTTGCCCGTTGAGATACGTTCGAGAACACATGTCGACAAAGCCTTACAATTCATTAATTATTTTCTAGATAGATAAAATACGAAAATGGCTGGTCGGGGCATGCGAGCGCGTGCTCCCGTGAGCTATAATGACAAGAATCCGACTGGCATGGTCCCGGCATGGCTGAAGACCATTCAACCGAACGTAAATGATCCACCAGTTGAACCAAAGAGAAGGAAAAAGGTAACAAAATCGAAGAAACAGACTACAGCGAGTCCAGAGAAAGAGAATACGTCTGATATCAGTGATGCGTCTCCAACCGTCAAGTCCAGGGGACCTCAAGGTAAATCAAAAGGCAACCTTGAAACGAAGGCATCGCAACATAAAATGAGGGAAAATAATAAAGGAAAGAAAAAGCCAGTCGCTGCTCGTGGAAGGAACGCAGGACTGAAGATCGTCCCAATTGGTATGTGAACATTGTTGACTTTTCTACAGACAAGCTAGAGATATTGTGTCGTCGAGTAGAATCGTGCTGAACTACCAGCAGGATAACGTACTATTCGAATGAAGACATCATACACGAGTTACACATGATATTGCGAAAAATCTGACGTGTTTATCCTCTGCAGTGGATGGACCTGAACCAGAGCCTTATACTTTGGGTGATGATCTTCAAGGAAGAAAACGTCCAAACGATGTGCCTGGAAAAGGAATTCCAGGATTATCCTGGGTGCAACAATGTGTGGTCGAGGATGAAGATTATGACAGTGAGAAGACACCCTCTCCAGAACCTCGACCAAAAAGGAAACATGGGGCTGATGATGGTATCCGTGGCAGATTACAAAATGTCGCTGACATTGTAGGCAAAATATCCCCTTCCCCAAAAAATAAGGGATCGGGGGATCCATTTGATCTTACCGGACTCATGAAGCCTGTTGGAGGTGTAAATGTTGCTGCTACATCTGGATACTTGGACAGGAGGTTCGGGGGGGAGTATGCTGCCTCGCCGGATATGTACAAAGTCAAAATTCCTGAAATTAATGGAAAATATGTTCAAGAAATGAGGGAAAGCA
>PJEL010001025.1_pt1 | contig 30094 bp, 23 predicted proteins | sample 1853271 | NCBI WGS metagenome assembly PJEL01 (sample SAMN08108733, study PRJNA415343) | Invertebrate metagenome, whole genome shotgun sequencing project. | host: Globobulimina | place: Sweden: Gullmar Fjord | collected 2015-08 | reverse complement strand
TACCTGCCAACCTGATGGGGTCAGGTATTGAACAACAGTTATCTGTTTGGCACCAATCGACGCACGTTCCAGGTGCGGAGAACGGCCAAAACTGCTGAATCGTCGGAATGTTTGTTCTTTGTTCTTCAATACCTGACCCGGCTTCGCGCCAAGGTGCGGAGAACGGCCAAAACTGCTGAATCGTCGGAGTGTTTGTTCTTTGTTCTTCAATACCTGACCCGGCTTCGCGCCAAGGTGCGGAGAACGGCCAAAACTGCTGAATCGTCGGAATGTTTGTTCTTCAATACCTGACCCCGCTTCGCGCCAAACTGCTGAATCGTCGGAATGTTTGTTCTTCAATACCTGACCCCGCTTCGCGCCAAACTGCTGAATCGTCGGAATGCTTGTTCTTCAATACCTGACCCCGCTTCGCGGACCCGACCCCGCTTCGCGGACCCGACCCCGCTTCGCGGCCCCCGCTTCGCGGCCCCCGCTTCGCGCGCCCGCTTCGCGCCTGACCCCGCTTCGCGCCCGCCCCTCCGGCTACTCCTGCCGGAACAAGAACCGCGAGAAGAAGTGCCGATTGGCGGCGACGATCTCGTAGCCTGCGTCCAAGCCCCAGATGAACGGCCGGCGCGTCCCGAGGCCCACTAGCGGATACCCGAGCTCGTCATAGATGCAGATCAAGGCCGACGCACCCCTCAGGATCTCTCCGTCGGTCTTGACCACGTGAATCGCCTTCTTACATTCGGCGCGTAGTTCATCCGAAACCGGCGGATCCGGTGCGTCCTGGTACGGAACGGTCTCGAACTTTTCAGTGCTGTCGGTGCGCCTGACCCAGGCTGCGAAGCGGCGTCAGAGGCCTCAATCGCCATCCCAGAGGACGAGGTGTCGTCTCATGCTCTCTACTTAGCCACCCGTTCGATGGCGGCGAGGACCTTCTTTGGCGGGACGATCTCGGCAAAGTCGATGACCTCGCCGGAATAGCTGTCGAGGGCCTCCTTGCTGCCGCGCAGCTTCCGACTGACGGCGAGGATCAGGTTTCCGGGGCCGAACTTGTCGAGGAGATCGAGTCGCTTCTTGAGCGAATCGTGGCGCCAGAAGCCAAGAATTTCGAGATGTGCCCGCTTCTTGCCCTTGGAGAAGGTGAAGTCCGGAAAGACCACGGCCCGGCCGCCGAGGTTGATCGGAGACTTGCCCTCGGCCATCTTCCACTTGCAATCCAGCTTTGAGAAGCGCTCCTCGAACCACTCCTGCTCTCGGGTCTTATAGGCGCCGCGGTCGAGGTAGTGGGAGCGCAGGCCAGCCTCGTGGGTGAGGGTGAGCCGCTTTTGGTGGCGAGCCTTGGTCCACAGCACCGTAGCCTCCAGGTTCCAAGGGCACTCCTGCAAGAGCAGTCCCGGGAAGAAGTTGGCGAGCTGCATGCCGTAGCGCGTCGACTGGGAGAACAGGGAGGTGGGCCCATCCAGGCGCAGGGTCAGAATCGGCCCGTCCCGGTGCGCGGTATGAATGAGCTGGTGGAACTTCACATATCGGAAGAGCTGCCTCATGCGGGCTGCCGAGGGGGCATGCAGCGCGACGGTGACGTCCGAGGCGCGAAGCAGCAATGCCTGCACCAGGGCGACGTTGTATCGATGAGCGATCCAGTCCGGATCGGCGACTCGGCACGACACGATCCGCTGGGAGTCCTTGAGGTCTGCGTACAGACCCACGCGAACCTGTTCCGCGGTCAGGCTGTGTTCGGTGGCCACCGCTTCGAGGACATCGCCGGCGACGGGGCGCTCAAAGGGGCCGGCTTCCAAGGAAAGAGGCCCCATTTCGCGCGAGCGCTCAAACACGATCTTCCGGAGCTCGGCCGGGGGCATCGGGCTCTCGACCTGGAACTCCGACCGGTCGAAGAGCAGCTTGGCGATGCCCCTCCAGATCTTGTGATCGCGACGTTCGGAGAGGATATCGTCGATGGTTTCTTGGATATGGCCCCGAGTGTGCCCCTCGGCTACCGCGTCCGTGAGCAGTCCGAACAGCGTCGTGGCGGCCTCGCGATTGCTGGGGCGCTCGATGTCGATGAGCGAGGGCTCGATGTCACGTCCGCGAATGCGGGCGCGGATCAGGTCGCCAGTGAGCACTAGCCCACCAAGTCCTGCCAGATGGGGACGAGCTCGTTCAGGAATCGCCCGAGCGCCGGGTGTTCGTTGGGCAGGCTGAGCATCGCCTTGCTGATTCCGGCCATGTGCTCGCGTGCATCCGCCCGGGCGGCGATGCCTTCGATCAGCGCCACTTCGAGGGCGTCGTTGAAGCCGATCCCGGAATCCGGAGCCATGGCCATGCGCACCACCCAGCGGGCGTGGTCCATGGGCTCGCAGCCGCTCGACGCGCCCAGGTAGCGCGCGCACGTGGCGGCCAACTTGCGCTCCTCTTCGAGGGGGGGAGGGGACTCGCAGAAGTCGACGACGGTGGCGTCGATTGTGGCGTCGTCGAAGTTGCCGGGGCGAGTCGCAGTGATGGTGATCCACGGCCAGAGTGGAGATCCACCCTGCACATTGATGAACAGGCGCGCAACCTCGGACAGCGCGAAGTCGGGAAACTGAGCGCCGTCGAGTGCGGCGTGAACAACCCCGAGCGCGACAGGTTCCAGGGCTTGGTGCCCCGGCGTGAGGTTCGCCATGGCGATGAACCGGGCGTGGGCATCGCCGCCAAACAGACGGCCCTGGGCGGCTTCGGCTCGGACCCAGATGCGGTCGCCGGGACCTGCGTCGGACAGCATTTCCCGGATGTGTTCGGGTGTGCGGCGCGCGATGGCGGCCTCCACCCAGTAGTCCAGCGCGGGCGTGTCGCGGGTCATGCGGAAGAGGGGATCGTCGACGCGGTTAGTGCCGAAGGCCCGGCACCACTCGTGGATGATGAGCGAGGTTTGCGACGGATCATCGGCCAACTGCTCATACAGCCGCATCGTTGCGAGCTCCCCCGCGGATGACATCAGGAGCAAGTCAACGAGCTCGGCGAGGTACTTGGGGTTCCTTCCGTCTACAGGGATGGCCACCCAGTTGCCGACGACCGCCTCGCTGGCGCCATCCCTGCACATCTCCCGTGAGAGCGGGCTTACCACTGCCCTGCAGGCGGCGTCATAGGCGCCTCGCTTGATGAAAGCGTGCACGACTTCGGACCAGATCGATGCACGAGTGGCCTTGATGGTGCTGGTCGGCCAGTCGAGGAGCGTCTGTTGCAGGACATCGACCGAGCGGCCCACCGAGCGGCCGGTCTTGATCCAGCCGAGGAGTGCGGGCACCCACAGCGTCAGATCCGCTCCCCGTGGGTAGATCAGGCCGAGGACGCGAACGAGATCCTGTTTGGGACGGAACTTCTTGGCGTGTCTCAGGAGCGCCTGCACGCTCTTGGCCCGGACGGTCGCGGGCCGATTCAACATCGGCAGCCAGGGTCTAGGATCCCTCGTGTCGAGGGTCACTTTGATGAGCTGGGTCATCAGCGCCGCGTCGACGTCGGCACCGGCTCGCAGGCGCGCAACAAGGGCGCGAACAGCGCCTTCTGGTGTGCTCTTGAGCATCTCGTCGGAGACAGACGTGACACCAGGGATCGCGTCACGAAGGAGCCTGGCTACGCCCTCACCCCAGGGATCGTCCCCCTCGGCGGTGAGAAATGCGGCGGCCTCCACCGCTTCGGGATCGTTGGCGTGCAGCCGGTTCCGAATGTAGTACGCCGCCAGATCGTCGCCTTCGTTGGGAGGATCCGCCGCATCGATGATCGAGAACCCATTCGGCGTCGAAGACGTCACGATCAGGTCGAACAGGCCCGGATCGGGAGCGAGCTCGCCGACGCCGATTCGCAAGCGAGCTCGGGCAGCTGGAGGCAGGCTGGTCAGCAGGGCCAGGATGAACCAACGCGCTGGTCGATCCTTGGCATGTAGTGCCTGTGGCGTGACCCGGACGGCGACGGGGCGCCCGCCGTTGTCGTTGAGCGCCTTGCGAAGAGCGGCGACGGTCGCGGCCAGGGTCTTGATGGTCCGTTTTCGTCTGCCCGCAAAGGAGACCGAGTTCGGGAGTTGCGCACGAAGTGGGAGGACTGGAGGGATCCGGCCGTCTGCGTCGGGGTCAGCTTCGGTGTCGAACCACTCGTCCTCCGTCCACAACCAGGCGGGATGGCCGAGCCGTGGTGCAGCCTCCGCATCCACGATTCTCCAGCATGTACCATGGGTAGCGTTTCGCCTGCCGACCGCATAGCGCCCCTCCTCCAGCGGCAGCACGCGCTCGATAGACGGGTGTCCGAACGGGACGTCGCCGTCGTCGTACGAGAGCAGCAGGGACAGCTCGCCAGGGCGTAGTGCGCCTGTCTGCTGGGTTTGCGCCGATGTCGTCCGGCCGTGGAGATCAACTTGGATGCGAGGAAGCTGCATTCAGAGTCCGGGGGAGCCGCAGTCTATGTCAGAGAGTCGGACCACGGTAGATCTTGACTGTCACACGTTGGTTGCGCGCCTGACCCGAGGTGACGTCGTTGGAGGCGATGGGTGCCCAAGGGCCTCGGGCCGAGACGGTGAAGCGTGCCTCGTCCACCCTGAAGTCTTTGGACAAACGCTCCATAACCGCCGCAGCGTACTGAAAGGAGAGATCCAGGTGCGAGCCGTAGCGGCGAACCAGGTTCGACGGAAGCAGCTTGTCGTTGGTGTGGCCCTCGACGACGACATCGTGTTTGGGATGCAGGTTGAGGGCGGTCGCCAGCAGATCGAGGGTCATGGTGGCCTCGTCGCGGAAGCGCAGGCTGTAGGCGTCCGCGAACAGGTGGTCCACGGGGATGTTGAGCATCGTGGCCCCGCGATCGAGGCTCACATCCACCTCCGTCCCGGCGAAGATCTGCTTGAGGTCGGAGTAGATCGTGTCCTCGCCACCGCCTGTCTCGGCGCAGTTCGTCGCCTCGATCTTGAGTCGCCGGACGGTCTGGTTCAGCGCGATGACCTCGCTCTCCAGCTGATTCTCCAGGTTTGCCCCGCCCCGGCCACCGCAGGCAGTGAGGAGTAGCATGGCCAGGATCGGCCGGTTCAAGGCGCCACCCGGCGTGTTGCGATGCATGAGTCGAGCACCCAGTCTTCGCTGTGGAAGGACTTGGGATTCTGTTTGGCTCGGCCCGCGCCGCGAACCTCCAGCCAGCGGCGTACCCAGCTTCGCGTCGACTCCGGGAAGCGGAAGCGCCAGCCATTGTCGGTGCGTTCTCGCGCCTTCTCGAGCCAAGCCAGGTGGATGGGGTGCTCGGCGACCGGCGCGTCGCGGTGTGGCCCCTCGACGAAGACCACGCGGGAGTGTTCGTCGATGCCGATCGGGCCGATCTCGGGCGGGCGGCCGATCGCCCCAGCCCAGTCGAGCATGGCCTGCAGATCGTCTTCGACGTCGTGTCGGCGCGCCAAGGCCGCGAAGACCTCTCCACATGCGGCGGCGTCGTTTGTCGCTCGGTGCGCGCCGTCCAGTGTCACGCCGACCCGCGCACAAACGTCGGAGAGCTTGTGGGATCGGGCGTCGGCGAAGCACCGGATCGACAGATCCACAGTGTCGATCTCCGCGATCGGCTCGGGCCACCATCGCCCGATTCGCTGGAACTCCTTGGTGAGAAAGGCCAGGTCGAAAGGGTAGTTGTGGGCGACGCTCACCGAGTCGCGGAGGATGCTCTCGATGTCGTCCGCCACCACCTCGAATGCGGGGGCATCCATCACGTCGGCGTCGTTGATCCCGGTGATCTCCGTGACCTTCCTCGGGATCGGGATCCCGGGATTGATGAGGAAGCTGTGGTCTTCTCGGGCGGCGACGTGCCCGTCGTCGTCGAGCTGCAGGACCACAGCCGCAAACTCGATGATTCGGTCACCGGCGAAGGGTTCCAGACCCGTGGTCTCCGTATCGAAGGCCACGATGGCGCTGCTCTTCCATCTCATGAGAGCACCCTATAGCAAGGGAGCGATGGCGTCCCGAGCGGCTTGTTGGGCCGCGTCGCGGTTGGTGAGCCACTGAATGTGGGCATCGGCGCCCACGGTGTTGGTGATCCCGAGCACGGCGATGAACGGAATCCCAGCTTCCCGGCACGCTAATGCGACGCTGAACGCTTCCAGATGCTCGACCGTCCAGCCATCCGAGAGTCGCTCGGCGAGGCGTGCGTCTGTCGTCACAGCACCGACGGTGAGCACGTTGTGCGCCTCGACGTCGAGGGCAGCGATCATGTCTGGGTCGCCATCACACGGGGCCGGCGCGCGGGGCACATAGCCCAGCCCCATTGTCGCGATTCCATAGGAAAGACCTAGCTTTGCGGAGACGATCGCGGCTCCGACGGGCGGACCGCCCGAGTAGGTGCCGCCGGTCCCGACCAGACCGACACGCTCGGGGCGCACGCGGGCAAGGATCGCCGCGGTTCGCGCTGCCGCAACGATTGGACCCACTCCGACGACTTCGCCTTCAAGGTCTCCCAGTTCCTCACGGGCCGCAGCAAGCAGCAGCATTTAGCCTCCGGGAACCGGATACCTCTGCGAGCCCCATGCGGTCAAGGCGTCCTGTTGATGGGCCAGATCGACACCTCGTCGCATTTAGGGGGTGGGCGACCTGTGGTTTTGCTGGTATGATGGTTTGTACGCCGGAATCAATCAGCGGCGTAATTTGCGGTATCGCGCAACAAAGGGGCAGACAAGATGAGTGCAGAGAGACGGCGGATGAGTCGCGACCGAATACTTGTGGCGGCAGCCCAGCTTCTCGACAGCGGCGTGTACGGTAGTTTGACCGTGGACGCTCTTGCGCGTTCCATGCACATGAGCAAGTCGACGCTTTACAAGTACTTTGAGAGCAAGACAGACGTGGTCGTGGAGCTGGTCGAGAACGCCTGCCGGGAGACCGAGCGCGATCTCGAAGAGGCTTGGGAAGGGCTGGAGAACAGCGACCCTTCGGACGCCCTCGAGGCCATGCTCGGCGTCTATGCCAGCCATGGCGAGCGACTTCCCCGCGCGGTCATTCTCGAGCCGCACCGCGCACCGGCAAAGAGCAGGAAACGCCTTGCGATTACACGGGCAGCGGTTGCCAGCGCATGCACAAAAGTAGTGCGCCGGGGCGCCTCCAATGGCAGCTTCAAGTTCGCCCAGCCAGAGCTCCTCGCGACGGCTGTCGTGGCAAGCGCCGAGGCCGCAATTATAGCGGGTGCACGTGGAGAGTTGGTCGAGGACCGCGCCGAATCGGTGCGGGCGTTGTACCCGCTCTTCCTGCCGGGCGCACTACGCGTCTAGGGCCCGCGCTGCAGCGAGAACGGTGTCCGCGTGGCCTTTCACGCGGACATTCGTCCAGACCTGCACGGGCTTCCCCTCTGCGTCAAACAGGGCGGTGGTGCGTCTGATCCCCATATAGGTCCGGCCGTAGTTCTTTTTCTCTACCCAGACGCCCCAAGGATCCAGCACGAGGTGCTCGGGATCGGCGAGAAGCGGCATCGTCAACGAGTGCTTCGTTCTGAAGTTGGATTGACGCTTCACAGTGTCTGCGGAAATACCGACAACAGCCGTTCCCACCGAGTCGAACTCGGCCTTCAGGTCACGGAAGTCGCAGGCCTCCTTGGTGCACCCGGGGGTGTTCGCCTTTGGATAGAAGAACACCACGACGGGTCTTCCTCTAAAATCGGACCACGAAACCTGGTTTCCGTCCTGGTCGCTGAGCGTGAAGTCGGCTGGAGTGATGGTCTGCTCAGCTCCGGGCATAGTTGAGCTCTCGGCCCCGGACGCCCTCGATGATCTCGCCGTCCCGGAAGACGGGTCGGCCCATGACGGCGGTCAGGATCGGCCATCCTGTGACCTGCCAATCCGCGAATGGAGACCAGCCGCAGCCCGACCGAGTGGACTCGTCGGTGATGGTTCGCGTCTCGGCCATGTCGACCAGGACGATGTCACCGTCGTAGCCGGTCTCCAGGCGCCCCTTGCGCGGGATGCTGTAGCAGCGGGCGGGCGCCTCGCTCATCCAGCGGGCGATCTGGTTCAGGGTGGCGTGTCCCTTGTTCACTTGATGCAGGAGCAGCGGCAGAGACCACTCCACACCTGGCATTCCGCTCGGAGAGTTGGGGTATTCCTTCTCTTTTGCTTCGAGGGGATGGGGCGCGTGGTCGGTCGCCACACACTGGATGACGCCGTCGTGCAGGCCTTGCCAGAGCGCGCGGGCATGGCGCTTGTTGCGCACCGGCGGATTGCACTGGGCGCGGGTGCCGATCTGCTCGTAGGCGTCTTCGGCGTACTTGAAGAGGTGCTGCGGACAGACCTCACACGTGATGTTCTGCCTTGGCACCGTGCGCATGAACTCGACCTCGTCGGCGCTCGTCATGTGCAGGACATGCAGTCGCTTGCCGTGCTTGAGGGAGAACTCGACAGCCTGGCGAGTGGCCATGAGGGCCGCTTCGGCGTCGCGGATGCGCGGGTGGTCGGCGGGGTTCGTGGTGCCCTCGTAGAGCTGGATACGCTCTCGGAGCCTGGTCTCGTCTTCGGCGTGCACCGCGATGGGTTTGTTCGCGCCCATGAAGATCTTTTCGATGTCATCGGCTTTGTTGACCAGCAGGTCGCCGGTTGACGAACCCATGAAGATCTTGATGCCGCAGGCCCGCTCGGCAGCGTTTAGCTCGTCGAGATTATTTGGCGTTGCACCGATGAAGAAGCCGTAGTGGATCACCGAGTTCGCGGCCGCGACATCGAGCTTGGCGTGGAGACGCTCGACCGTGGTGCATGCCGGGGTGTTGTTTGGCATGTCGAGGAAGGCGGTGATGCCGCCCGCCGCCGCGGCGCGAGATCCGCTCGCGATGTCCTCGGTCGGGTTGTTGGATGGATCGCGGAAGTGGACGTGGGGGTCGATGGCGCCCGGGAGAGCCGTGAGGCCGGTGCCGTCGATCTCTTCGCCGCAGGTTCGGGCGATGGTGGGTCCAATTTCGGCGATGAGCCCGTCTTCGATGAGAATGTCGCCAGTGACGACGCGATCGGGCAACACCAGACGGGCCTGGCGGATGGTAAGCGATCCTGGCATGGCGGGCAGCTAACCCGGATTGGGCGCCAGCGGGGCCGGTGGGGTAGAACACGGCGTGGCAAACAAGATCATCGACTGGCTACTGATCGGGCGGTACGCCCTTTTGATCGCACTCACGGCCCTCATTCCGGTGCCCCTGCTCGATCGGGGGATCGAGAACTACCTGCGGAGGCGCATGGTTCGCGCGATCGCGCGTCGTCACGAGCTCGAACTCTCCGACGACGACGTCGTGACTCTGTCCCACTCCCCGAGCGGCGGCTTGATGGGCTGTGTCGGGGCGATCGTGCTCTGGCCGGTGCGAAAGGTCCTGAAGACGGTGCTCTTTGTGTGGCAGATCAAGTCCATTGCGGACTCCGCCAGCGAGATCATCCACCGGGCGCTGATGGTCGAAGAGGCGATGGAAGCGGGCTGGCTCCCCGGAGACGCCCAGGTGGTGCGCAAGGCGATGGACACCTCTCTCGACAGCGTCGACACCCGAGTCGTGGAGCGGCGGATCGCCGGCGTCTTCCAGGACCACACCAACGAGCTGAACCGGCTCATCTTCCACACGACCGAGATCGCCCGCGCCGACGCCCTGGCCGCCGCAGTCGAAGCCGATGAGCTGGGGAGTGCGGCCACTGGGTTGACCACCGCGATGACCGCGGCACTGAGATCTACCGGTGTGGTGCCGGAGCTCATCCAGTGGTTCCGGGCGGAGATGGGGGCCAATCCACTAGACGGAAAGGGGGTGGCCGGGCTCCTCGAGGCCGAAGAGATCCTGCCCGCCGACGACACCGAGGACGCCCCCGCCGAGGGCATCATGATCGAGGATGCCGAAGAGGTCAGCGGCTCCGAGGCCGAGGAGTGACGCCCATCCGCGTCCTGCGAGATGTGTTTGGCCACAGTGCTTTCCGCGAGGGTCAGCGCCTCGCGATCCAGGGCAGCCTCACCGGGCGCGACGTGCAGGTCCTGCTGCCCACCGGAGGGGGAAAGTCGGCTTGTTACCAGATTCCCGCCATCCTGCGTGCCGGGCTGGGCGAGGGACCGACCCTGGTTGTGTCGCCCCTCATCGCGCTGATGGAGGATCAAGTCGCCGCCATGCGTGAGAAGGGGATCGCCGCCGAGGTCCTGCACTCTGGGATCAACTGGGCCGAGCAGCGGCAGATCATGGATCGCGCTGCCGATGCCGCTCTGCTCTACGTGAGTCCCGAGCGGGTCAGCGTGAAGCGATTCCGGAGCTGGCTCGCCCGTATTCGACTGGCGTCGGTGGCCATCGACGAGGCCCACTGCATCTCCGAGTGGGGGCACGACTTCCGCAAGGACTACCTCGGGCTGGGTGTGCTCAAAGAGGAGTTCAAGGTCCCGGTGATGGCGCTCACCGCGACCGCGACCCCGCGAGTCCTCGAAGAGATTCGTTCTTCCTTGGGAATGCGGAACCCACTCCGGATCGCGGGCTCCTTCCGCAGGCCAAACCTCGCCATGACCGTCGAGCTCTTCGAGGGCGACAAGGTTCGCCTCGAGCGCCTGATCGCGCTGCTGGAGGAGCTCGGTCTGGGCCGGGATGTCTCGGCGGGAAGGGTGGTGGTCTACGCGGCGACCCGAAAGCGCGTGAAGGCGATTGGGGAGGCTCTGCGAAAAGCTAAATACAAGGCCGGCTATTACCACGCAGGCCGCACAGATCTCGCCCGTTCGCGAGCTCAGGAGGCTTTTGCAGAGGGGCGGCACGCGGTCCTCGTCGCCACCACAGCGTTTGGCATGGGCATCGATCAGCCCGACGTCAGGCTCGTTGCACACCTCCAGGCTCCAGGTAGTTTAGAAGCCTATTATCAGCAGGCGGGTCGAGCTGGACGCGACGAACAGTTCGCGAGATGTGTGCTGCTCTACTCTCCCGGTGACTCCCTGACTCAGCGGCGGATCCGGGGCGAAAACGCGACGCCGGGAGCCGAGCAGGGTTGGAAAGCGCTCCAGGACTACATCTATGGGACGCGCTGCCGACAAAAGGCCATCGATCGCTACTTTCAGGGCCTCGAGGGTCCTCCGTGTCAGAACTGCGATGTGTGCGGCGATGTGAGGGGTGTGCACCAAGCCGTCGACAACGCTCGAGAGCGGCTCGTCGCTCGCCGGACCAGCCGGGATGCGAAGCGGGAGAGGGAGGACGCTGTCGAGCTCGATACCGCCCAGCGCGATGCGATCGTGGCATTTGTCGGCGGTCTCAAGAAACCCGTCGGCAAGACGCTGGTCGCCCAGGGCCTGCGGGGGAGTCGCTCGAAGAGGGTCAAGCGGGCGAAGCTCGAGGGCAACGACTGGTTCGGATTCCTCAAGGGCGTGCCCGAGCGAGCCATCGTGAGCACCATCGAAGATCTGCTCGATGCCCAGCGCCTGGCGCCTCGGGGGAAGAAATACCCGACGGTCTGGATTCCGGACAAGCGAGTGCGGCCGAAGACGACGAAAAAACCCAAGAAACCGGCGCCGAAGGGGCTGACTGCGGCGCTGAAGGCCTATCGAAAGGCGCAGGCACGAAAGCGCCGCTGGAAGGCCTATCAGGTGATGAATGACGCCACCATCGCCGGGATCGTCGCGGCTCGGCCGACGAACGTGAGAGACCTGCAGGCCGTGAAGGGCATGGGTCCGAAGCGAGTCGCGAAGTTTGGAGAGGGAATCATCGATCTGGTGCTGCAGTACCCCTAGTGCTCATCGGCATAATCGGGATCTGCGCCGCGCAGGTCCAGTGACTGTTAGTATCCGGCGATGCGCGCCAAGGACGATACGAGAACCCTCACCGTCGGTCCCTTTCGGCTCCTGAAGCCCGTTGGGGATGGCGCAATGGGCCAGGTGTGGAAGGGCGCCCACGAGGAGTCCGACGCCCCGGTTGCGGTGAAGATCCTCGCTGCTCCACTCTCCGAGAAGAGCCTGCTCGGGCAGAACTTCCGCGGAGAGCTCGGGGTGATTGCTGCGCTCAATCACCCCGCCATCGTTCAGGTCTATGACGGCGGGACGGTCACGCCGGCAGAAGCTGGGAGATCTGGCGGAGAGCTGGTCTTCAACTCGCCCTGGTTCGCCATGGAGTGGGCATCGAGCGGCACCCTGGAGATGGCCGCAGGATGGCCCCAGATCGAGGGCGCGGTGCGGGACATTCTTGGTGGCCTCGCCCACGCCCACGCCCGTCGCGTCGTGCACCTGGATGTGAAGCCCACCAACGTGCTCCAGGCTGGGCTGAATGACGTGCGTCCGGGCTGGAAGCTCGCCGACTTCGGGATCAGCCGCCTCAGTGACGACGACGCCACAGGCGTGGTGCAAGGAACGCCGGCTTTCATGGCGCCCGAGCAGTTTCGAGGCGATCAGCATCTGCTCGGTCCCTGGACCGACCTGTATTCCCTCGGCTGTACGGTATGGCTGCTTGTCTGCGGGAAGAAGCCCTATCCGGGCAGGAACTCCAAGCAGATCGGGTTGGCGCACCTGTCTGGCGCCAGGCTTCCCTATCGACCGAGGTTCCCGATACCGCGGCATCTGGAGATGTGGCTGGCTTGGTTGATGGCTCGCGCGCCTGCAAACCGCCCCCAGTTCGCTGTCGACGCCCTCGAAGCTCTGGACGAGATCGGTGAGATCTGCGCGCCCAAAGCCAGTCGGGCGGCGGAGACGGTGTCCACCTTCAGCACCCACGGCCAGCTGAACACCTTCGAGTTCATGGCGCCTCTCGGAGAGGAGGATGAGCTGTCCGAGGAGCTGCCCATCCAGTTCGGGCAGGCGCCGGTGCCGGCGGACTGGCGATCGGAGGCCGACCATCGGAAGCCCCTGGATTGGGAGATGGGTCTCGGCGTGTTCGACCTGAGGGAAGTGCCGTTTGTAGGCCGAAAATCGGAACGCGACATCCTCTGGAAGGCTCTGCGCAGGGTCCACGAACGCGGGCGCCCACAGGCCATCGTCATCCGTGGGGCCACGGGCTGCGGCAAGACACGTCTGGTCGGATGGCTGGCCGAGCGGGCTGTCGAATCTGGGGCGGCGTCGGCGGTCTATGCGCACCACTCGCGACGGGGCGGGCCGACGGACGGCGTGGGGGCGGCGATCGGGCGGGCGCTCGGCCTGCACAAGATCGAGGTCGACGAGGCCCTGGAGTATCTGCGAGCCCACCCCGGCGTGACAGACGACCTCGACGCCCATCTACTGTTGTCGGTGGCTCATCGAGACGCGCCCCAGGTCACGGCGACCGATCGGCACACGGCATTGATCCGCATGCTCGCGCACCTCAGCGGGAGCCGGAACCTGGTGCTCGTCGTCGACGACGCTCAGTGGGGACCGGAGGCGCTCGTACTCGTGCAGCGGCTGATCCGCAGTTCGAAAGCGAGGATTCTCGTCCTGGCTATCGTGCGGGACGAGGCCCTCGCGGAGCGACCCGACACCACTGATGTGCTCGAAGCCCTCCTCGACGGGCACGGGACGTCGTTGCTCGAGCTTCCTGCACTTCCGTCCGATGCGCACCGCGATCTCATCGAGCGCCTGCTTCCGCTGGAGCCGTCGGTCGCGGAGAGGCTCCACAAGCGCTCGCTAGGCAACCCACTCTTCGCCGTGCAGTTGGTCGGAGATTGGGTCAAGCGGCGCCTGCTGGTCCGAGGAGATGATGGCTTCGCCGTGCGTGCCGGGGCGGATCTGGAGCTTCCCGACAACCTCCACACCGCCTGGCGAGAGCGCATGGATCGACTGCTCGCCCATCGTGGCCCGGCCGCGCGCACAGCCATCGAGCTCGCCGCCTGCCTCGGCCACCATGTCGATCTGGTGGAGTGGAAGACCACCTGCGCCGTCGCAGGTGTTCCCGCCGACCTCGCCCTCCTCGAGGCGCTCATCGAGGCTGGACTTGGCCAGAAGACCGAGACGGGCTTCGCTTTTGTGCACGGCATCCTCAGGGAGAGTGTGGAGCGGACCGCGCGGGAAGCGGGCCACGGCGCCGCACTTCACCGGGTCTGCGCGGATGCCTTTTGGGACGACTCACCGCGGTCTCAGCAGCGCCGCGCCAACCACCGAAAGGCGGCGGGAGACTTCCACGATGCTCTCGAACCCCTCCTGGCGGCGTCCCTGGGGTACGAGCTCCTCGGCGATCTGGAGGCCAGCCGCGCTGCCTACAGCCAGTGGGAGGAGACTGCTCGCGCCATTGGGCTGGGCAAAGCGGACGAACTCTGGCTCGCGGGCATGCTCCGTCGAGCTGGGATCGAGAATGCTCACGGTCGCCACGGCGAAGCCCGGGAGCTTGCTGCCCACGTCATGAAGCACCCATCGGCCACCGAGGAGACGGTCATCGGTGCCTACTATGTCGTGGGAGTCGCCGCCCTGCGCCAGGGTGATCTGGCCGCGGCTGCAGTGCACCTGGAGGAAGCGCGCAGCCAGGCGGGCGACGCCGGAATGCTCAACGACGCGGCGATCGCAGCGATGGCCCTGGCTGAGGCGCTGCTGTACAAAGGGGAGCGGGCCGCAGCCGAAGAGGCCCTCGAGGCCGCTCGCACCCGTATTACCAAGAGCGCGCCCCCCAGCCAGCGGGTGCAGCTCCTCCAGGCAATTGCGTTCATGGACGTGCACCATGCGCGCTTCGACGATGCTGTGTCCGGCTATGAACTCGCCCTGGCCATCGCCGAGGAACACCACCTGCGGATCGGCATCGGGCTTTGCCGCCTTGGGCTCGGGGACGCGCGTCGGCTGTCCGGGGATCCCTTGGATGCATCGAGCGACTACGAGAGGGCCCTGCGTGTTCTCGGACCCACCGGCCCCATGCGGGTCGCTCAGGTTCAGCTGGCCCAGGCTGCCAACGCGCTCGCGCTGGGACGCATGGCGAAGGCATGGGGGCTCGCCACGACGGTACGGGCTCGCTTCGCGGGGCACGAACGTCGGCGGGAACTCGCATTTGCCGAGGGCATTCTCGCGGCCGTCGCCTGCCATCGGCGCGAGCAAGATGCCCTCGATCAAGTGCGTGCCTATTTCTCCTCGATGCAGGTCTATGGCTCCGGGGAACCCGATCTGGTCTGGCTGCTGACTCAGTGCGGCGAAGCGGCTATTTCCCTTGATCGAGAACTGGGCGAGGCTCTCCTGGAGCGGGCGGTCTCCGGCTGGAAGTCACTGCGCTGGGCCCACGAGGTCATCCGCCTCATGGACTTGCTGACGTTCTCGATCACTCCGGGAGAATGAGTGCGAGGCGGTTCATGGCCTTGGTGTGGACGATGTGGCCGGCCATGTCGGCGCTGATCAGCAGCTGAACGCAGGGACAACCTTGCCCTTCGACGTGGTGGCCCAGGATCGGAACCTCCTCGATGAGGGGCACCATGTCCTGGTCCGGCGGGGCTGTCATGGCGGTGACTGTAGAGCCGATTTCGAACATGTCGATGTTCGCACCCACACCCATCGACACGACGGCTTCGCCTTTCGCCAGGAGCGCCGACGCCCCCCTTCCAACGGTCGGATCTGCCATTTGACGGGGGATAAGGCGTTCTCCGGCGAGGATCAGACCGTGGGGAACGGAGCCCACGAGCTCGTCGACAGCGGCGAAACCGGGGTTGCCGAGACCGGTCCCGTGGCGCAGTGTCAGGTGTTCGGGCTCGAGGGCCACGCCAGGACGCAGGTCGCGGGCAGCATGGACCTCGAGGGGCGTCTCACCGCCGCTGTTGGCCTCGACGATGGTGTCCGAGAGCTCTAGTTCGGCGTCCAGGTCAGCTCGGAGCACGAGGTGGATCGAGCCTTCCGTGCGGTACTTCGTGACGGCCGTCAGCTGCTCCGTTGTCGCGGCCACCGTCGCTCTTCCCGGGTTCTTGTTGCTGCCCTTCTCCACGGCCACCAGCTCGACCATCTCGGCGACCGACACCGTCTGGATTGCGCCGCCTTCGAGGCGGTAGCTCGCCCAGATGTCGATGTGGTCTCCCGCCTCGAGACCGAGTCCGGCGGCACCGGCGTCGACTGAGAGCCACAAGGCCCTTCGTCCCTTTGGAATCAGGGAGGCTACCCCCTCTCCTCGACCCCGGGCTGCGAGGCGTTCCGACCGGATGGGCTCGCCTTGCACGATCTCGGTGGTCGCCACTCGGCCGATCATGTCCTCCATGGAGTCCGATGTGTGCTCGAACCCAGGCATTGGAATGGTCGTCAGCTCGATGTTGCCGCCTCCGAGGGCTTCACCGGGTTCGATGTCTCGGGTGGCCGTGACCACGGTCTGGCCCAAGAGCAGAGTTGCGACCTCCATGACGGCCAACGCACCCAGGGTGATGACCAGGGCGCCGCCGATACCGAACACCATCGCGGCGACGATCAATCCGATGAACCCGCTCGAGCTGGCCGGGGCCTGTTCGCTGGCCTGTTCGTTGGACTCCGGCAAACTACTTCGCTTTGGCTGGGGCTTCGATCACCATAGGCGCAGTTATAACCTCGGGAAGGGTAATTGCTGCCTGTCCGCGGTCCGCGGGGAGGATTGGGTAGAGGGGCACACCGGCCCGATTGTGGCGGTTTAACCACTCTTTGATGATCGGGTCTCGTCGCGTCCAATCTGCTTTCAGCGGTACGATGCCCTGGGCCTCCATGGCGCTGATGACGGGCATCGTCTCCAAGACGGTGCGCTCGTTGAACTGACAGCTGACACACCAATCGGCGATGAAGTCGATGAAGAAGGGCTTTCCCTGGAGGGCTTCGACGCGGTCTTCGGAGAAGTTCTGCCACGGGATCTCGTGGTCGTACACGAGGTCGCTTTGCACGGAGCCGTCGTCGCAGTTGCCGGCGTCGTCGCGGCGAGGCCTCCCTCAGTGGGCGGGGTTGGCCGGATCGGTGGTTGTGGGCGCGCTGTTTCCGAAGACTGGAGACTCCGAATCCTGGACTTCGGTGCCCTCTGCAACCCAAGGAAGGGGGTGGAAGATCTCGGAGCGATACCACTTGCCGTCGACCTGGATCTGGAACAGCCCGCCCACCGAGTCGTCGGTCGGCAGCTTGTCGGGCGCGAAGGTCTCGGCCTCCAGGGTGACGAGCAGCCCGCCGTCGTACTCCATGATGGTGGTCGAGTTGACCATCCACTCGAAGCCAGTCTGGATGAAGGTGTAGGTCGGCCAGAGCTCCGCGGGTTTGTCCATCGTCTTGCCCTTGCCGGGCTTGATGAGGAATGCCGCCTTGAACGGCGAGTTTGGGGGGACTCCGGTCGCCGAGAGGAACGGTTCTACCGTGAACGCATCCCCAACCTCGGAAGGATCGATGGGGTGCTGCTTGGTGTAGTGAGCGAAGAGCGGCGCCCAGGGGGTGTCTTTGGCCTCGGGCCCCGATGCCGTCACCTTGACTGGGACCCGAAGCTGGGCTTGTCCGGGAATGCACTGGGTCTTGCAGATCAACCAGGAGGCCTTCACGGCGACTTCATACTTTCCAGGCTTGGTTTTCGCCGGGATGGTGAGATCGGCGATGACCAGCGTCTGGTCTTCGTAGCCGAAGCTGATCAGCGGTGGGTCCACGGTTTCGAAGCGCTGGGGCACGGGGAAGATGAACCCGGACACGGACGCTCCGTCCGGGAGCTTCCACTCGAGACCCTCGATGGGCAGGCCGATATCGCCGGGGCTCTTCCAATAGGTGTGCCAGTGTGCGTCCTGGAGCATGTGGATGCCGATCCGGACTTTGCCACCGGCGGCCACGGCATCCTTCTCGAGCAGGAGGCGGGCTTCGCCTGGATGGCGCTTTCCATCACCCATATCGGGCCGGAGTACTGCGGTCTTTGCGACCTTTGCGAAGCTGACTTCCGGGGCTGCCGGCGGCTTTGCAGAGGTGTTGTCACCCGCGAGTGCGGGCGATCCGCCGAACAACAGAAGAGTCGCCGCAGCGGCCTTGAGAAAACTCATTTATGCCTCGATCACACCAGCGCGCGCCCCTCGTGGGCTGGGGTCATCTAATCAGGTCAAATCGTTACATGTCGTCAACGGTTGGTGTTCCATGTCAACGGTATGACTTCTCCTCGATGAGGTCAGAGCCAAGCTCCGCGTTGATCGCTCTCTTCAGAGCCGCACGTTCGTCATTGAGGCCATAGACAGAGCGGGCCAGCTCCACGAAGTGTCCGTCGAATCGACTCTCTGCTTCACAGCGCCTGAGCTCCTCCTCGACGCGCCATAGCTCGGTATTAACCTCGGCTAGCCGACGGTATTGCTGAAGGCTGCGCATGGGTGGCTGCTCGGCCACGCTCCAGCTGTCGAGGAGGGCCTGGAGTTCGTGCCGCACATTGTCGGTGCCGATCTTGTCCAGCTTGATCCGCAGGATGGTCACCTTGTCCACGACGTCTGCGAGGGGAACCTCGACCTTCATGCCTGCCTCGCTGTCTCGACGGTGGAAGCATGCGCAACTAACCGCATCCTTGAGATACGTTGCGGCATGCGTTGGATTCTTGGGCCGCTCCTACTGGTGTCTGTCGGTTGCGGTCACAAATACGAAGAGTCATTCGAGGATGGCCTCCGTCTTATCAGCGGCACCGTGAAGTCGAAGGGGAACGGGGTCGTAAAGCTCAAGCTCCCGGTGGAAGCTGGAGAGACGGCGCTGTTGGCCACTATCGAGGTTCATGCACCCTATTTCACGCACTTCGAATACCTAGATGACCCAGACAAGGAGATGCTCTTCGACTGGGAGGCGGAGACCGACGGCATCCATTCCAAGACCAACGCCGGCTTCATCGCCGAGACCGTGACCATGAACTGGCCGATCCTCCAGTCGGACGACGACCTTCACGAGGGCAAGTACAAGATGTCCTTGCGCGTCGTCGAGGGTCGGGAGTACGTGCGCCAGCCCCTCGAGTTCTCCGTTCTCCTCAAGGAGGACGACGACTTCAGCGGCGGGTTGCTCAATGTCGCGATCGTCTACGCGGGTGGAACCGACGAGGAACCGGACACCGTGGCGGCCGTCGAGCTGGCTGTCGACCACTGGGTCGAACTGTACGCGGCGATCGGCATCGATCTCGCTGTCGCCACCTACACCTTTCCCAGCAGCGATCTGGATCCACCAGCATTCGGTACAGATTCAGAATTTGAAGAAATAGCTTCCATGACTTCGCTGCGAGAGGTCAACGTGGTCATCGCACCCGAGATCGCCGCCCTCGAAGATGTGTTCGGAATCGCCGGAGACATTCCGGGCCCGTTGGTGGCTACGCGCCGATCTGGCGTTCTGATCAGCGCCCTTTTGTCCTCCGGAATGGACGGGGAATTCAACGAGGGAGAGATACGGATCCTCGGCGAGACCCTGGCCCACGAGACCGGCCACTATCTGGGCCTCTTCCATCCCGTGGAAACTACCTTTGATACTTGGGATGCGCTGTCTGACACTCCGGATTGTGACAGCGAGTCCGAGTGTGTGCGGGATATGGAAGACCATCTGATGTTCCCATTCCCAGTTTGCGGCCTTGCAACTTGTACACCGCAGAGTGTGATCACCGAACAGCAGGATGCAGTCGTCAACCGTCATGTGGCAATCGAGTGACGATCTGTGGCGGTTCATTTGACTATTTTCAGTATTCGCACTTGATCTAGAAACGCGCAGCCGCGATAATTCGGCAGGGTGTTGTAATCATGGGTGCACAGGTCGATCACAAGACAGGTGAGGCTGCCAAGAAGGCTGAGGAACGAGCTTCGAAGGCCAGCCAAAAGACCGATAGTCGGCGGCGTGAGACTGATACCGGGGTCCGAGAGTGGGTGTACTGTCCGGATACGAGCGCCAATAAGTAGGGCTTTCAGCTAACCATTTGCGATTTCATAATTCTTGGTGGTAGTACCTCTGTACACCTTTGTGGGGCGGGCAATGAGCGGACTGATGATGGTTCTGGGGGGGATGGTTGCCGGCCCAGGACTGTTGGCCGCCTGGGAGGTCTTCGGCAAGAACTCGGAGCCTGACGCCGATGCCCCGCCGGAGCCCGTCGACGAGCCCGAGATCGAAGTAATTCCCGACGAGGTTGTCGAGCGCATCATGAAGACCGCCGAGGAGGTTTCGATCTCGAACAAGCGCCGCTCGAGGCTCGAGCCCGCTGTAGCACCACCCGAACTCCAGGCCTGGCATCAGGATAATCCCGACTGGGTCGAAGACGACGAAGAGGAAAAAACGGTCCTGTTCAAGCTCAGTGACGTCCTGGACCCCGAGAGCACCGAGTCCGTTCTCCTCGACGAGTGAGTGCTCTCACACTTTCCTCCCAGCGGCAAACTCCAGCAGGGACGTGATCCGCAGGGCTTCATCGGGGGATAGTCCGGCCTCCGGATCCTCAAAAACGGAGGCCAAACCTTGCTTGTTCGCCTGGTCTGCAGTGGTCAGCGACCGGGTCGATGAGCGAAGAATCGCATCTACTGCGGCCCTCGCATCACCAGTCACGAGCAGTGCAACACGGTCGGCTTGGAGCCGGAGCTGGAGGGCTGCTCCGTGAAGTCCTTCCCGGCCGATAGAGGCGACCTCCTCCTCGTCTGCGCTGCCCATCCATCCGATCACCGGGGCCGCCAGGCTGGTGGCCTTGTCGATCACCGAGCGCGTCGTGAAGATCTTCCGGGAGATGATGATCACCTTTTGCAGCTTAGCGATCTGGTCCACCCCCGGCACCAGGGTGACCAGATCGACCACATTCTCGGCTGCTCCCGCGTATTTTCCGAAGACGCCATAGGCCGATTTGCTCGTGCCGATGATGTCGGCGTCAAAGGACAGGACCGGGTGGCCGCAGCGCAGGTGAGCGACCTCCACGCCCACGAGGAAGCCGAGGCCAGCCGCCGGCAGCTTGCGCGGTCCGTCCCGCAGATGCTGCGCGCCGACCAGGAGAACGGGGGGATCGGTCGGCCAGCCAGAGCAGCCCCAGGCGCCGTCGCCGCGGAATACGTAGGAGGTAAGTGCCGAAGTTCCCAGGGCCTCACTGACCGAGTCGACGACGGGCCGAGTGTCCGCGAAGTCGTCGTCGAGGCGCTGCAGGCCCCGCGTCAGTGCGCCAGGTTCGGGCGGCGTGGGCGCGTCGAGGGTGTGGCGGACGCGCTCTAGCCAGCCCGATCCACCGAGGTGAAGCGCGTCGAGTTCTATGTCCGTGAAGCTGCTGATGGGTGGAAGCGGTGTGCCGTCGTCGACAGACTCTCCAGCGTGGAGTCGATGGAGGTGTCGCCACCAACCTGCGATCTCCTCGGGTAGCTCGATAGCGGGGCAAGCGAGGGCAGCCTCGAACGCGGCCGGGGTGAGGAAGTCGCCGCGGATCGCGTCGTGGAGCGCCTCGAGGGCCTCGGACTGAGATCCGCGACTCGCCAGGACTCTGCCCAGCTCGACCAGCGTCTGCCATCTGTGTCGCTCTGGGTCGTTGATCGAGCCGTCGTCGCGGTGACGCACGTGAGCTCGCAGGACCTCGATGGCCTCCTCGGGGCGGTCGAGCTCGTTCTCGAGGATCTCGGCGGCGCGAATCCAGCCGTGTTCGTCGTCCGGATCCCTGGCGAGGGCGGCTCGCCAGGCTCCGGCCGCCGCAGTCCAGTGCTCTAGCGACTCGGCGTGCTCGGCGAGGGCCTGTAGACCCAGTGCGTCGAGGGCGGCTGGATCGCACTGCTTTCCGTCTCTGTCGGCTTGGAGGGCGTGGGTCCAGTGTTGACGCGCAACCTGTGGTTCTCCGTCCTGCCAGCCCCAAGAGGCGCGGAGCCAGTGCGTGGAGGACTTGCCGTCGTCCAGCGCGATTGCCCGGTCGAGGGCGGCATTTGCAGCGGACTCGTCACCGCTGTCCCGATGGGCGGTCGCGGCCTCGCTCCAGACGGAGAGAGCCTGCGGAAGTGCCGCTTGCTCCAGCGCTGCAGCGAGCCCTTGCAGCTGGCGCGGGGATCGCTTCAGGTCAACCCATACGGAGACGGCCTCTGGTGCTCGATCGACCGAGGTGAGCGCCGCTGCCCAGACCTCTGCGGGGTCGGCGGGCGGCCACGGAGAGCCCGCTGTCGGCGACGGTATCGAGAGGCCCTCGATCTGCTCCTTGAGCTGGCCGCGGAGCCAGGCTTCCCCGACGCCATCGCGCTTCAGGGCCTTTGTGAGCGCCGCGGTGTAGGTCCGCCACTGTTTGATCCGCGCCTCGACATCCAAGGTCTCGTCGCAGTCCAGGGCGCTAGCGGCTGCGGCCACTGCGAGGTCGGCGCGGCCCACCCCGAGCAGCAGTCGGGCGAGCTCGGGCCAGGAGCGGTCTGCATTGTCGAGGCTCCACGCCTCTTTTAGAAGGCGAATCCCCGCTTTCACCTGGCCGGCACCCGCAGAGAGACGCGCGGCTTCGGCCCATCGCTCTGCCGGCGTCCTTGCCCGGGACAGCGTTGCGGCTCGGGTCGAGGCGGCGTCCACCAGCATGGCGCCCCCGAGCTCTCGCATTCCGGCCACCAGGCGGTCTCTGCCGGCGCGTGCCTCGTGCTGGAGCGGCTCGTCCACCACCTGGAACCACGGAGGTCCCTCCGGTGCATCGGCAGTGAGGACCACTTGGCGGTCGGAGATCGCGATCCAGAGCGCGCTCTCGGTGTAGCTTCCGACCTTGTCGTTGAAGGGCTGTCGCGAAGTCGTCTGGAAGGCGTACAGCCAGCGCTCCTCGTCGTCCGCGGGAACGCCTTTCGCCAACCATGCGTCGACACCCTCGGCGCCGCGGGCCATGGTCGCGCGGCTTCTGTCCAGCGGGATCTCCGGCATGCACCAGGATTCTCCGCCGGCCCCCTCCCGCCATCGCTGAAGCAGCTTCACCGCCGCACCGCGGGTTCCTCGTCGCAGCGGAGCCGAGTGCTCTCCAACCCGGATCGCGTCCCAGGTCCAGCCCTTGTCGACGCTGGCGTCCTGTGGCTCGCCGACGGCGACCGCCCAGTACTCGTCATCGTGGGCGGCGGTGAGCCAGCTCCGCTCTTCGGTCGCCAGCCACCACATCGCCTCAAGGTGCACTTCTCCCGCCTCGTCGACAAAGGCGTGCTGCCCGCCGGTGAGCATCGATCCGATCAGGGTCTCGCCCTCGGACTCCAGGAGCGCCTCGAGCGCTGCGGGGATCACGTGGCCACTCCAAACAGAGACATGGCGTTTCGTCGCGTGCTGATCAGGAGGTCCGACACCGTTGAGTCGCGCACCTTGGCCACGTGCTCGGCGATCTGCATCAGGTGCGCAGGCTCGCCTCTTTCATCGCGTCGAATCGGCTGATCCGGGCAGTCCGTTTCCAAGAGGAGTTGGGCGCTGGGGACCGCCGCGGCCGATCGGCAGACCTTGGCGGACCGCGTGACGGTGGCTCCGATGGAGATGTACAGGCCCAGTGCGGTGGCCCGCGCGACGAGCTCTGGCGGCCCGGACCAGGAGTGAATCATGCCTTTGACACCGGGTTTTTCCTCGAGGATGTCCAGGAGTCTGGGATAGGCACCCACGCAGTGTAGGACCAACGGTAGCGCGCGGTCCCTGGCGATTTCGATGTGGGCGCGCAGGGCGGCCTCCTGTCGATGCTGTTCCATTTGGGTGGTGGCGCGTCTCCGGTCCAGTCCAGTCTCGCCGATGCCCGACGTCTCTCGGGTGCGGAGTGCCGCGATGGCTGCGGCAATGGTCTCGTCATCGAGGTCGGGGAGCCACCATGGGTGCACGCCGTGGCAGGGGATGCCGCCAGTAGCCTGAGCGATCCGGTCGATGCGATCCCAGTGTGCAGGATCGGCGCCGGCAATCACCCAGCCATCAACTCCCGCGGACCGGGCCCGAGCCACGACCGCATCGCGATCCTCATCGAAGGCGGGAAAGTCGAGGTGGGTGTGGGCGTCGAAGGCGGAGGGCGTCTGGGGCACGTGATCCATACGTTTCGGGAGCGCGAAAGTTATGCTCCCGGCATGGCGACTCTACGGCACCTCGGTTCGCAAAACATCCGCCCGTTGCCCGCGCGGCTGCTGGTTGGCCGAGCCAGCTCCAGCGCACTTCGGCTCGATGATCCTCGGGTGTCTGGCGAGCACGCGACGTTGCTGTGGTCTGGAGCCCGCTGGGTGATTCGAGATCTGGGAAGCCGAAACGGCACCTTCGTCGATGGAAGTCGACTGTCCGCTGGCGACGCCGTACAGCTCGATCCCGGCGCGCGTATCGGCTTTGGAAGCGACGAGGATCCCTGGGAGCTAGTCGACGCCGGTCCGCCCAGCGCCCTCGCCGAGGATCTCCAGACCGGCGCACTCGTGCTCGCCGAGGAGGGCATCCTCGCGATTCCGACCGCCGAGCAACCCGAGGCTGTCGTGTACGATAACGGGCGAGGGGGCTGGACTCTGGAGCGCGGTGACGATGCTCCGGAGACCCTCGACGACGGGGCAGTCGTGCGCCTCTCCAGCCAGTCCTTCCGGATCAAGCTGCCGGCGAGCATCGAGGGCACCGCAACCGTGGATGCCGGCCCGCGAATCGATACGATCCGCCTGCGCTTTGGCGTTAGCCGCGACGAAGAGCACGTCGTCCTCACCGTGATCCATCGGGGAAAGGAGATGGCGCTCGAGGAACGAGAGCACGGGTACATCCTGCTTACTTTGGCGAGAGCGCGACTGGCAGATAGCGGCGAGCCCCTCTCCGAGCAGGGATGGATCGATCGGGAGCGGCTGCTCAAAATGATCCAGGTCGATCCGAACGCGCTCAACGTCGCTATCTACCGGGCGCGCGGTCAGCTCACCTCCGCTGGCGTCGAGGGCGCGGCCGCCATCGTCGAGGTCCGTCGGGGACAGCGCCGGCTCGGCATGGAGCCCGATCGGATCGAGGTCGCACCGCTTTGAGCGAGCTCACCTATGGACCCCTCGGGGACAGCACCTCGCTAGAAGCGGAGGCCGCTCGGATTCTTGGCCAGGCCTTTCGGATCAGCGACGAGAACTGGTCCCGTTTCAGCGCGCTCCTCGGCCCGGAGAACCTGCGCATCGTCCGGCGCGAGGGCGAGGTGTTGGGCGGTCTCGGCATCTACAAGATGGGGCAGTGGTTCGGCGGTGAGGCTGTTCCAACCTGGGGAGTCGCGGCGGTCGGTGTGGATCCTTCCGCCCGCGGACAGGCGGTCGGAAGCTATCTGATGTCCAGCCTTCTCCACGAGGCCCGCGCGGCGGGAGTCCCGCTGTCGACGCTCTATCCCTCCACGACATCCTTCTATCGGCGGAACGGCTACGAGATCGCCGGGAGCCGGGTTCGTTACTCGATGCGCATCGCCGACATCGGGGTCCGCGAACGGCCCTTGGGCGTGTTCCGGATCGATCCCAACGACTTCGACTCCCTACGGCCCATCTACGCGGACGATGCGGCCTCCAACAACGGAAAGCTCGATCGCAGCGAGGCTATCTGGCAGCGCGTCGTCGCCTCTCGCGGACACGGATCGGTGTACGGCTACCAGGTTGGAACGCCAGAAGACCCCGCTGGGTATCTGCTGTTTTCGCAGTCGGCAGCCGAGGAGGCAAAGTTCGGCTACGACCTGCGGGTGCGGGACTTCGTCGCCCTGAATGCCGATGCATGTCGTACGATCTGGGCGTTGCTGGCCGATCACGGGACACTCGGCAACATGGTCCACTGGTACGGCGCAGCCGCCGATCCCCTCCAGCTGATCCTGCCCCAACAGAAGGTCCATTGCGGCTGGCGGCTCCATTGGATGCTGCGGATCGTCGACGTCGTTGGCGCTCTCGAGGGTCGCGGCTACAATCCCGCCTGGAGCGGATCCATCGGCCTGAGAGTGCACGATCCGATCCTTCCCGAGAACGAGGGGGACTGGACCCTCGAGGTGTCCGACGGAGCCGGGAGAGTGACCCGAGGCGGCCAGGGCTGCCTGGAGCTCTCGATCCAGGGATTAGCCTGTTTGTATACAGGGATGCACGATGCTCAGACCCTCATCGGACTCGGGCTCCTGACCGGCGAGCAGAAGGCGCTACGGGCCGCGAGTCTGGCGTTTGGCGGACCCCAGCCCTGGATGCCGGACATGTTTTAACCTTCATGGCTGGGGCGGGGATGGTATGTGCCGCGCATGAAGAACTACATCCTGTTGCTGTCCGTCCTCCCGCTCCTGAATTGTGGGGGTTCTACCAAACCAGCTGGTCTTGACGACGCGCAACCGCCGGCCGTGGAGGCAGTCGATCCGCTCGTCGCGCTCGAAGCGTCGGTCACCGAGACCCTGAACGCCGAGCTCGATCCCTGCGACGATTTCTACCAGTACGCCTGCGGTGGCTGGCTCGACAGCTACGAGCTCCCCGACGACAAGACTCGTTTCACAAAGAGCTTCGGCGCGATCATGGACAGCAACCTCGAGATCCAGCGCAAGCTCCTCGAGGACTACGCCAAGAACCCCGACGGCGAGCCGTACCGCAAGCAGCTGGGCACCTATTGGCAGTCCTGCATGGATACCGACGCCATCGATGCCGCCGGTTTCGAGCCGTTGAAGGGCACCTTTGCGCGGATCGACGAGATGAAGAGCCACGCCGATCTGATGCCGACGCTGGGCGAGCTGGGCGCCGAGGGCCTCGATGGTCTCTTCACCACCTTTGTCAACGCCGACGACAAGAACCCCAACCTGAACATCGTCATCATGACCCAGGGGGGAACGTCTCTTCCGGACCGCAGCTTCTATCTCGACGACAGCGAAGAGCGCGCTACCATCCGCACCCAGTACAAAGAGCACATCACCAAGATGTTTGTCCTCACAGGGGCCTCTGACGAAGAAGCGGCGAAGGCTTCCGACGACGTGATGCTGATCGAGCTGGCGCTGGCCGAGATGCACCTCGAGCGCCAGGAAATGCGGGATCCAACCAAGATCTACAACAAGCTCGACAAGGTCGGCCTACAGAAGCTCACGCCGAATATGGACTGGGACGCCTTCTTCGTCAGCATCGGAAAGCCAGACGCCACGCAGATCAACGTCACCGTGCCCGAGGTCTTCGAGAAGCTGGACGCGATGCTTCAGGCAACCGACCTGGGGACGATTCAGAACTACCTGAAGTGGATGGCGCTGCACGGGGACGCCTCCCACCTGTCGTCGGATTTCGCCGACGAGAACTTCGAATTCTTCGCCAAGACCCTGTACGGGTCAAAGGCCGACCAACCCCGCTGGAAGAAGTGTGTACGTCGCATCGACGGGACGATGGGCGAGCTCCTCGGCCGGGCCTACGTCGACGTGGCCTTCTCCGGTGACAGCAAGCCCATTGCCCTTGGCATGATCGGCGACATCGAGGCTGCGTTCTCGGACGGCCTCGGTGACCTGGCCTGGATGGATGAGGCCACGGCAGAGCGCGCCGTTGGAAAGATGGGGAAGATCCGAAACAAGATCGGCTATCCCGACAAGTGGAAGGACTACAGCAGTCTCGAGTTCGGCGAGAGCTACTTCGACAACATGCTCGCCGCCCGCGGCTTCGTCATCGCCGAGGCTCTGGATCGCATCGAGCAGCCCGTCGACAAGGACCTGTGGTTCATGTCGCCCCCGACTGTGAACGCCTACTACAACCCATCGGTCAACGAGATCGTCTTCCCCGCCGGCATCATGCAGGCCCCGTTCTACGACAAGGCCTACCCCAGGGCGTTCAACTACGGCGCCATCGGCATGGTCATGGGACACGAACTCACCCACGGCTTCGACGACAGCGGCAGCAAATACGACGGCGACGGCATGCTGGCCGACTGGTGGGAGCCCGACGTGATCGAGCGCTTCGAGGAGGCCGGCGCCTGTGTCTCCGATCTCTACGACACCTTCGAAGTCCAGCCCGACGTGTTCGTGAACGGCAAGCTCACGCTCGGCGAGAACATCGCTGATCTCGGTGGAATCAAGCAGTCCTATCGCGCCTATCAGAAGTGGGCCGCCGACCAGCCCGACCAGCCCGAGGTGGCAGGTCTGACCGGTGAGCAGCAGCTCTTCGTTGGCTTCGCCCAAGGCTGGTGCCACGCGACCACCGACGAGCAGGAGGCGGTGTTTCTCAAGACCGACAGCCACTCGCCGCCTCGCTTCCGGGTCAACGGACCGCTGCAGAACTTCCCGGCCTTCGGAGAGGCTTTTGAGTGCGAGGTCGGGTCGCCGATGCGCCCAGAGAAGATCTGCGAGGTCTGGTAGAGCGCCTAGCTCCCCCAGCACGACCTAGGCCTCGAGGCTCTCCACATACCCGGCGAGATCCGCGAGTTCTTCGGTGAACGGCGCCTGCACCGGGGGGAAGCGGAATCCGGTCTTTGGATCGAGGTCGAAGGCGGTCACTCGGAAGCTGATCGCAAAGCGCTCTCGCTTCCACTGGGCGCGGCAGAACATCTTGATGAACTTGGTGATGTCGGCCGCAAAGAGCTTTGGATCGCCATCGTAGTAGTCGTCGCCGACGGCGGGCCAGAGGGTGCGGAACATCTCGACGGGCTCCTGGCCTCGCTGCACGAGCAGGTACATGAGCTGATCGAGGATGTGGAAGGGCATCAGATCGTCTTCGTCGGTTTGCCCGCGATCTGCCGGTCGAAGCTCCGCAGTTGCCGGGATGGCCGTGACACTCGCCAGCGACGACAGCCCGTGGAAGTCGGCGGCCCAGCGCAGCCAGACCCCGATCAGCGACTTTGGAACGTCGGCGATCGGGGACACCCCTCCAGACGTATCGCCGTCCATGGTCGTGTAGCCGACTGCAGCCTCCGACTTGTTCGAGGTCGCGATGAGGAGGAAGTTCCTCATGTTTGCGAACATCCAGATCAACGATCCGCGGAGTCGAGCCTGCACGTTCTGCAGCGTCACATCGTGAGTGGGATCGTCCCAGCTGAGGTTCGCTGACGTCATCTGCTCGGCCAGCCCAACGTGGGTGTCGACCGCACCCTGGATGTTGCCCATCAAGAACTCGGCGCCGAGCTCGTCTGCCAGGTTGCGTGCGGCATTCTCGGTCTTGGAACCGGAGTTGTCGGTGGCCATATAGGCGGTCAGGAAGCGCTCGCGGATGTGGGCCTTCAGGGCGTCGGCGTCCAGATCCGGTCGGTCGTAGCGGTACATTCGAGCGACCAGGAGCGCGCACATCGCCGAGTCTCGCCCTCCCGAGAGTGCCAGTGCAAAGCCCTTGATCCCGCACTTGGCCGTGTACTCCCGCAGGGCCATGGCCAGGGCGATCTCCAGCTCGAGGTGCGGCAGGTCGGTGTCGAGGGCTATCCGCGGGATCAATCCGGCCTCGTGCAGCCACGACAGGCTGGGATCGGCGACCTTGGTGGTGGTGCCGTCCAGCCAATAGGGCGTGACGGCCGGCGCGGTCGCGCTCGTCGAGAACACACCCCTGATCGAGACGAGCTGCGGTCGGTATCCCAGGTCTGACCGCTGCATCGACTCGACTTGCTGGCGCCAGGAACCCTCCTCCATGCGGCCGCGCTCCAGGGCTGCGAGGTCGACGACGCGATCGACGAGCTCCCACTGATCTCGGAACAGGAACCGGCGACCCTCAGCGAGCAGACTGCCATCCTGGCTGATGAACACGCTGCCGTCGAAGACCAGGCGGGTGGCGTCGCAGCCGAGCAGCGACGTGTACAGGTACACGACCTTGTCCTCGCGGCTGATTTGCTCGACCATGCGGCGGCGGATCCCGTGTTTGCCCAGGGTGAACCAGCTGGCGGAGGGGTTGGCGATGATGTGGGCGCCGGCCAGGGCGTAGATCGATCCCGGGCGGATGCCCTTCCAGCCGTCTTCGCACACCTCGACCCCGAAGCGACCGATGCCCTGTGCCTCGAAGAGCAAGGATCCAATTGGGATCTCGGCCCCGTCCTCGGCAAAGGTCTCCACGTGGCCGGGAGGCCAGCCCGAGAACCAGCGATTCTCGTACTGCACGTCGCCCGTGGCCAGGTTTTCCTTTGGAACGAGGCCGGTAATCACCCCATCAGCGCACACTGCCACGCAGTTGTAGAGCACGTCGCGATGGCGGACGGGTAGACCGAACAGCACCACCATTCCCCGAGTCTCGGGTAGGAGCTGTTGCAGCATATCCCAGCTGCGTTCGAGTGTTCCGCGCATCATCAGGCGGTCGCCGAGGCTATAGCCGGGCAGGCACATCTCGGGCAGGGCGAGGAAACGAACGCCGCGCGCGCGGGCGGCTTGCAGGACTTCTACGAGGCGGGCGCGGTTTCCGGCCCAGTCCCCGACGGTCTGGTTGACGGAGGCGGCGGCGACGTGAGCGGCGAGTGGAGCAGACGACATGCCCCTGTCTACCCTGTTACCTCGGTCCCATGCTGCCCTG
>PJEL010001024.1_pt1 | contig 30162 bp, 21 predicted proteins | sample 1853271 | NCBI WGS metagenome assembly PJEL01 (sample SAMN08108733, study PRJNA415343) | Invertebrate metagenome, whole genome shotgun sequencing project. | host: Globobulimina | place: Sweden: Gullmar Fjord | collected 2015-08 | reverse complement strand
CAATTCAAGACGAATAAAAAGCTTAAAAAACTGATGCGGTTTTTCTTTGAAAAAGGAGAAACATTTATTATTCACAACAATATGCTGAATATTCATGCCTTGATTCCTTCAACTGAAAAAGGCGAATTTGATGAGTTTCTGAGCCGTAAGGGACGGGATTTGTTGAACCATATCCAATTGAGCATCAAACGGATCGGTCAGGCTTACATTTCAGGCAAAAAACAGAAAGAGGTCGATCTGGCGCTGATGTTTTATCTATGGTGTGGACCGAAGTCTCCCTTTTTCGGCAAAGATGCTATGAAGACCTTTGAACGTTATTTTCTGATCGACAAGTTGACCCATAAGGAAAAGACTCTGTACTGGTCAAAAAATATGGAGGGGAAAGACTTTAAAAAGAAAATCATGGATGAGTTTGGAATAAACCGTGTCATCTACGGTCACACCCCGGTCGATTTCACTAAGGGAAAAAGCATGGCCAGTGAGGATGGGGTGGCCATCAACATCGATGGCGGATTTGCCGAGGCGTACTATAATCGCGGTCATGCGTTGGTGCACACCCCGCATCAACTATATGGTATTATATTGCCCACACCCGAAGAGATGAAAAAGGCATCCACAAATCTGGAAACTGTGCCACTCTCTGTAGAAATCATTGATGAATTCACTTCTCCAGTTAAATTCAGAGATACCGCTGAGGGGAAAGTCATTAAAAAAAGACGAGACGAAATTCTGAAAGAGCTTAAAAAGATACAACCTGAATAACGACTTTAAAGAAAGATTTTTGGCTACAATGGATCAAAGCGTGAGGAATAATGGATATTAATTTTGGAATGGAAATGGTACGTGCGACTGAGATTGCAGCACTGAGTGCCGCCCGTTTGCAAGGACTGGGAGAAGTGAGCAATATTCTCAATTCCACCAGAGAGGCCTTGTATAAAACACTCAATCGTTTGCAGATTGATGGGATTATTAAGAATGATCGTTTTATGGGCCGGGAGAATACTTTTCAAATGCCTATAAAGGTGGGTAAGGGTGGCTTGAAGAAGGATATCCTGGCGATCGCTCTTGAAGGTCACAATGCCGCTGCAATTGGACGAAACAACGCTATCTCCTGTGGTGTGTTGACTGATGAAGGGGGCATTCAGGCCCTGCCCAATTTAAGTATGTTCAAGATTGTCGTTGGTCCGGAAGCGTACGGTGTAATTGATATTCTGCAACCTCCGGCGATTAATATCAAAAGGGTGTCCCGGGCTTTGAAGAAGTATACGGAGAGCGTCACGATCTGCATTCTGGACCACGCACGTCATCACCGTCTGATTCACGAAGTTAAAGAGACCGGTGCACGAATCAAACTGATCACCGAGGGAGAGATATCGGGATGTCTGGCCGCCATCATGGGTCAAAAAGTCGATATGTTCATGGGGTACGGTTTTGCTCCCGAAGGAGTCATGATTGCCGCTGCAGTGAAATGCCTGGGTGGTTATTTTGAAGGGAAAATATTTTACGAAAACGAACGAGACAAAGAATTTGCCCGCTCAGAAGGGATTGATGATTTCGAGAAGATCTTCAGAGCTGAAGATTTAATTTTAACCAATGATGTGGCCATCGCAGCCACGGGTGTGACAGATGGTAAATTTTTAGAAGGCGTTGATTTGACTCCCAATGGAGCGATTACGCACTCCTTTATTGCCAGGGGAGAATCCCACACATACCGGAAACTTGAAACGCGGCACTTTTTTGACTATAAACCGGTCTATTAGCAGATTGTCGGTTTTTTATTATAATACCTCTTCCGGTTCGTTGAATCTTAAAAATCATTTCCTCCACAATTCCTGATAAACAGTCCTGATTGCTTATCAGCTTGCACCCGGCGCTGGCATGAACAGCGTTGTGGGAGGAAGGGAAATCAATGTTAATAAAGGCTAACCAGTCAATAGCTGGTGTCACAGAAAAATGGGTTTCACCCAATGAATAAACTTGTTGAAATAATACTACAAAACAGAATCCGATCTGCTATCGTTGGGATTGCTATTCTGATTTTCCTCGTTGCGGTTATTAGCTTGTTTCGTTCTCCTCAGTTTCCTGATGCGATCCCTTCAGCAGAAAAGAGTGAGAAAAAGGAGCGCGCTTTTCAGGCCAGACTGAATTATTTTCAGCAATATACTCGCTATCTCAGGGAGAACCATGGTGGGATGTTACTGGCAGAGGGGGTTGAACAACAAGCGCCTGCGAGTGAAGCATCTCCTGGGAAGTCGAAGGTGGTTGCTTTCCGTCAGCAGTATAAATTTTTGAACAGGCCCCTGCTTTCTGATTTATCAATCGAATTCGCCAAGAAACATCAATTACAGGTTGAGATTCGAGCGACGTGCAGTGACGAAAAAAGGATCGCTAACTGTTTTGAAATGGACTTTAAGAAAGCAGACGCGGTCTGGATTCGAGTTCTGCTGGAATCCACAAAAAGCACTCTGAAACGGGAACGTGGAATGGTCGATTACGAGCAGACGAGTGAACCCGACCTCAAGGAGGAGAAGTACGCTGTATCATCGGAAACCGCAAGACTAGCGATTGTGATCGACGATCTGGGGTATCAGATGGGTGTTTTCAATAACCTGATTAAACTCGATTACGAAATAACCTATTCCATTTTGCCTCAATTGGCTTATAGCATGGATACAGCTCAGATAGCCACTCAGGTAGGTCGGATGGTCATGCTCCATTTACCTATGCAGCCTAAAGACCAGACAATATACAATCCGGGACCGGGAGCACTTTTGATTCAGGATGATCCTGCACAGATAATTGCAAAAATGACTCTGAACCTGAGTACCGTGCCATATGCAACGGGGGTCAATAATCACATGGGGTCCGCTTATACACAATACGCGGAAGGTCTTGATACAATGATGCGTGTCTTGGATGAAAACGCGTTGTTTTTTCTGGATAGTAAAACCGCTCCCGGAGATACGGCAAAACGGGCTGCAAAAAATCATTCTGTTGCGTATTTATCCCGAGATATATTTTTAGATAATGATAAAGACGAAGCTCTGATTCAAAAACAGCTGTTCAAAGCAGTCAGATTGGCCAGGAAAAGAGGGTGGGCAATTGCGATCGGTCATCCCTATCCCACGACTTACGCTGTACTCGCAAAAAACCTGCCTGAGTTATCAAAACAGCAAGTGGTCGTAACGAAATTGTCAGATCTGATGAATTAATCAGTGGGGGGACTTCTGGATGATAAAAGACGACGAGCCTGTGTCTGGGATTTGATAAATTCGCCGTCCTTTTCCTTTGTTTGCTTAGACTTTTACTTTGTCTCCCGATGGAGTGCCTTCACCTTGTCCAGGTGAAGGTACGCGAAGACTTTCGCTAGGGCGTTGGGGAACCTGAACGCGTCTCTGCGAAAGACTGTCTCCTTGTTGCGGCAGACCGGGGGCGCCTCTCTGGGGGGCAGATCCTTCTCGTGTCCTTCTAGTTGGTCTTGGTGGTTCTGCGTCAACAATCTTTCCGTTTACTTCATCTGCCTTTTCTTCAGGAATTTCTTCCAATACATGCGCAGCCTCTCGCAGATAAGAAACGTATAGATCTTTGGACTGCTCGGTAGCTTTTTGCAGTTTGGTATCCTGAATTTGGTTGAGCAGATCGTGAAGGCTGTCTCCATCCAACATTTCTAGTTCCGGCGTGATGTTCTTCTTTTCGATAGTGTTGAACTGCAGATTGTTGAGGATTTTATTCCGGGTGATCTCTTTTGACTTGGCACGTTGGAGAGTGGCTTCCAGGTCCTTGAAAATCAGTGTTTCACTAATGGAGAGGTAACCTGCTCCGGTTTCATCATAGGTGATGAAATTGTGATGCAGAATCTGCTCAAGATTATAGTAAACATGATCAATAATGTCCTGACCGCCCTCAAACGGCAGAAATACCTTGGTATAGTTGATGTCGCTGCCGGCAATAAATATGCGTAAGCCAATATGAATATCCAATCCTTTTTTGATTGTATCAGATAGGAAAATATCCCCTGGCTTGGGTACTGGTACCTTACTGACCAGTTCAATATTGCTTAGCAGTCGACCTGCCATGTCCGGTCGATCTTGCAGTTGAGCTAATAGTTTTTCTGTCTCTCGCTTATAAAGACTGCTGAGTTTGCCTTCCAACAGCAGGTTGGCGATCCCAAAATGGCTTGAGCGAGGTTCTGCGCTGATATAGTAACCAAGAACAGACTGATAGAGGAGTTGGGCGAAATTGGCCAGTATCTGCTCGTAACCAGATTGAAAAGGAATAGCTAAAATAGTGCGTTCCGGGTTGCTTAATTCAGTATCCAGGGTCAGACGCACGGCAGTCTTAATATTCAAAAAATTTCTCAGGTTCTCTTTAATTGCCTCTATGATAGTTTCCTGATCATCAAATTTAACATAAGGATCTTTTCCCAGCATGTATGCCCTGCCAGGACTGCAATCACTGCGTTGCCAAATAGATTCACTCATATATTCTCCGGGTCTGTTGATGATTCAGAAAACGCTCTCAATCCGAGATGGACGGTGTCAACAAGTTCATTATGAATGGTGCGATCATTCACCGTGCTCGGCTGCTACTGGGAGCGAAATCATGATTTTTTCTATAACATATTGTGAAAAAAGTGTTCTGTCAATAAAAGCACATGACAAAAACGGCAAGATTGAGCCCTGCTGAACGGATCAGTTCGGTTAACGTACAGGGAGGTAACGAAGTGGATTTTGTGGTTTGTTTCGCAGTCGAACTTCAAAATGAAGGTGGATCCCTTTGGATTTCCCACTTGTCCCCATTTTAGCAATAATTACTCCTCGTTTGACACGGTTCCCTTTTTTGATAAAGAGTTTGGCGTTGTGAGCGTACAAGGTTGTGAGTCCGTTGCCGTGGCTGACAATAATCGTCCGGCCATAACCTTTTTTATTGCCCGCGAAGACAATGGTTCCGGAAGCGGCAGATCGGATTTCTCTGTTGCCGTCTCTGGTAATATCGATACCATCATGCATTCTGCCATGACGCAGACCGAATCCGGATGAGATAGTGCCCTTTGCCGGCCAGATAAAGTTGATGGTTGATCTGGTCGCGGGGATCTTTTTGAATGACTTTTGTGGTTTAACCTTCTCTACTCTTGGAATAAATATCCGCATTCCGACGTTGATATCGGCAGGATCATAAATATCGTTTATTTGCTGTATTTCAAGCTTACTAACCGAATACTTTTTACTGATGGCCGTCAGATCTTCTCCCGGTTGAACTGTGTGCCACACACCATGTTCGATATAGGGTTGTTCACGAACAATCTTTGAACAGGAGACGCTACTCAGGAGTAATATAAGAGAGACTGTGATGAGAATGGTTCGTCTTAATCTTGAAAGTCTAAGTTGGTGAATAGCGCTCATTTTTATAAATGGGAAGTTATTTTTTAAATCGATTTGTCATTTGAATCAGAAGTCGATTCAACATTATTAATATATTGATGCTCTGTTTTCCATTTTCGGTCTTCTTTTAAGGCCTTCAAGCTGTTTCCTGATAGGGCACAAATGATTTTTTTATCGCTTCACGATCGATTACGTATTGCTTGGATGCCCAGAATCGTATAAAAATGGATCTAAGGAAGCGAATGATTGACTTTTATTCATGCTGGGTGAATATCAGGAAAACCATCTATGACGTCAGGCGATGCAATTATCATGCTTACCTTTACAGTGATCGCACAGAGATTGGCATCAATTACGGTTGAGTACTGAATTCATCCTCCGACTACTGATCAATGGAAAAGAAAACCCCACAAATAGCAAGGGCTCAAAAATCCTCTGCAGATGCATCTCCTGAGTTGATGATCCGTTTTATCAGTTTGATCGATAAAAGGCAGGTCGATGGGATTGATGTCATTTCGGATATACTCAGTAAAAAAAGTTTCGCGATTGATCACTTTGAATACAAGGTCATAAAAAAAACTGAGACTCGGCGCCCAATCAATCCGAAGTTCAAAGATGGACCTTCTGAGAAGGTTGTTCTGGAAGAGAGAATAAACGTTAATGCCAACCTGAAAACAATTAGACAGTTGGATTGGCGGGTGGTTAAAGATCCGGAAAACGTTTTGTTACTCAATATCAGTCGCGCCAAGGGTGAGGCTCTCTGTTTGCCACTTGTTTTTCCCAATATTTTTAAGAAGGAACACCAGATTCTGGTTACAGGACTGACCGACCCCTCGCGCCTGCAACTGCTGACAGTACCAGATCTGAAGTTTAAATCAGTCCCTCAAATCGTCGAAGATAATCCCGATTTTAAAGAGCAGTTGATGCAGCGTGCAAGTCGCGCAAAAGGCATGCAGGCGACAGCCAGAGAGCTTCTGGATTTTCCCGGATTGCCAGACGTCATGGTGAATAAAATTTCACAGCTTGCCACCGGGAAGAAAGAAACCTTGACGGATGCTCAATCAGTTAATCTCATGATTCTCTCAGATCTGGCCACACGATATCTTCCTGTGTTCCAGACTTTTCAAACTGATGTCATGGTCAAAGCGGGTACGGTTACACAGCTCTCCAAGCAGTTTGCTGAAATGACCGATGGAATTCCCACACAGAAGTTGATTGCCAAACTGGGCGATTATTTGGGGGAAGAGGAGGGTGTGCCGGAAAACAATGCACAGGTTTTTTCTCATTTGTACCGGCGGCTGCAACAGATGAAAGACGGAAAGCTCTTTGTTAAAGGAGTTTTACTAGATGTGAAAGCCCTTTTCAATATTTTGCGGAGCATGATCTTTTTTAACCGTAGTCAAAAAGATCCTGAGCTTTGGGAGCAATGCCAGTTTTTTCTAAAACCTTACGATGCTCCGGATCTGATCAGAAAGAACATGGCTGCTGTTTATATGATTGCGCTGGCATCCCAGAAAAAAATTCTATTAAGCCACGCAGCTTCAAATCGGAGCTTGATGGAGATCTTTGCTGTCCATAACGTCCCGGAATTTGTGATCGGTAAAAAAGCCTACATTTCTGACCAAAATCTCTCTGATCAGGAGTATGGTATCATCCGTAGTTCAGTATTTCGACGCTTGGGATTGAAGCAGGTGAAGGCAGATAAACGAAAAGATCGGGTTGATCTATTTGCCGATACCAACTATGGCCTCAGCAAACTGTACAACCCACTACATTGTGTCGGTAGTTCTTTTGGCTATCTTCTGGATAGCATCCTGAAAAAAAATCTGGAACGGTTTTTTACAGAGGGTCTCAAATCTATACAAAAGCGCTTCGACAAAAACCTTTTCGATATATTTTATGAACAAGCCGTCTTTGACAAAGGACTGCCTATCTCTCGAAATTCTTTCGCTAAGTGGCTTGAAACCAAAACCGCCTTATCTAAAATTGACAAACTGGGTTTTATCAGTAGTGACCTGGAAACAGGCTTCGACTCGGCAATTACCCCCCAGGTTCTAGTTGGCAGTGGCCAGTCTGTTTTTGAGCTTGATTATACAGCGCAATCTTTTGCCAAAGATTATTTAGAAACACGTATCCAGTACTTCGGATTATTAGACAAACTTCGTAAAATCAGTAATGCGCAGAAAGAACCCCATAATCCGGCTCATATTTTCGTTAAGTATCTTGAGCAAGGTGAGCATAACTTCATGTCACTGCATTTCCGAAAATTTGTTAAAGAGACATTTTTGTATCAGGAGTTTAGCCGGATTGTCTCAGAAGCCTGCGCCGATATTCAATTCAAGCTGGATGCGATTGCAGAAAAAAATAAAGTAATTTTGAAACTTCCACTTAAGTATGAAGGTATGCTTTGCCTTGGCAATACTTTTGAAATCAAGTCAGATTCCAACACCAGAATAGTCCGCCTCCATGTTGTGCCGCTTAAGAGCTTCAATGAGAAAATGGGTGTCGTCTTTGAATTTGCTTCGAAATTTGATGCACTGATGCAACAGGCGGAAACACCGGAACGCAAAGGACTTATCCAGGCAGTTCGGATTTTGGGCGAATACCAGAAAACCAGCCAGGCATTTTTTAAGTATCTCACGATGTCGACGCTGGACCGGCAAATTAGCTTGGAGATGGGTGCGCTGGAAGCAAAAAGTGGGGAACCCGAGCAACTGAAATATGGAATGTCCGATGCCAGAAAATTAGTCATCGGAAGCATGCGAACAATAAATCTGGGCTCTGTTCTTCAGTATGATCAGCAGTCGAAACGAAATAGTAAAGATCCGGTAGATATCCAGTCGTTTGCTCAGATGCTTGAATCCATCATGTATTGGAAATCGGTCAAGAAGGATCTGGCAAAACGGACGAATACCGTGTTAACGGTGATAAAGATGCTGGGACGCTTTTCGAAGACCTTGAAAGAGGGATCGGAATGGAAAAGTTACCATAAAATGGCAATCCGGTTCTATCAATTAATTTCCCAGCCGATCGAAAAATATGGAGAAAATATCATTCAAGCTTTGTTGGATCTGAGCGGTAAAATGAGTCATATGGTCAGCAAAAGAGAGTATAAGGATAATGCGGTTGCAATCTTGTTTGCTGAATGGAAAAGAAAATACCCCGGCACCGTGAAGAGTGTCTATTTTTACGCCCCCTTTGTCGATGATGACAGTGGACCTGGCTCAAACGTGCTAAAGGAGCTAAGAAATGCAGCTCGACTATCGCGAATGCTGAGGTCAAAAAGAGCTCTCATCTTTCTCTTGGAAGCGACCAAACAGGTTCAACATCGGCAAATGGGTGAGATTATCCGTTTTCTGAGGCAGGAAAGATATAATTTGGATTTCTATGTGGAGATCAGTACGCTGGATGAAGAGAAGATCAACGAACTCAGTAAAACGATGATGCCCAAACTCTTTTTTGAGGCGGGAAAGCTGGAACCTCAAAAAGCCGCAAAGCCCAACTGACTGTAATCAGATCCGATCATTTCCACTCCAGATTTTAGCAGGCCGCATGGTTGCTGTAAACTTTGCTTGCTAAGGCCCTTCTCCTTCATTTAGTTCCTCAGCTTCTATCCCGTTTTCAGTCTGTCGTTTTTGGATGCTTTCCAAAGCCATGCGTAGTCCGGGATGCTTCTCAACAAAGCGATGCAGCTGACTGTTGCTGACACCAAATTGTGCAGCAACCAACTTCCAGGCGCCGTCGTGTTTGATAAAATGATCCAGCAGGCAGCCGATGAAGATTGGAAAAACGGGATTTTGAGAGCGAATGCGGATGGTATTTCTGGAAAGATAAGGCTGAATTTCTGCCGGAAAAACCCCTGAGTCTTCACCTCGATGAAATTGGGATGACCTTTCAAGTGCAATTGCCAGACGCAGCTTCCGAATGGCGCTGGTAATATTTTGGGCTTTGGAACGCGAGGCTGATTCCGTCACTGCAACATTAAAAAGGGTTAATCGCACTGCGTTGGTCGTTTTGTTTCGCTTTTGTCCACCTCTCCCTGACCCCCTGAAAGTATCGACTCGACATATTTTGAGCAGCTCCTTGTCCGTTTTTCGGACATATTCAAGCCATGATAAAGTCAGCCCCTTTTTGGAATCCGAGTCTCCACTGTCTGACTTATTCACCATTCAAAAACCTTTTTACCTTGGCAAGAGCGGATTCATCGATCACATTTCCTTGAAGCCAATGTACGTCTGGGCTATTCTTATACCAGGTCAGTTGCTTTTTGGCATAGTGACGGCTTTTTTGCTGGATATCCGCGATCATATCACCCTGACTGATCTGATCGTCAAGAAATGCATAGGCCTGTTTGTAACCGATGGATTTCATGGAGGGTAAATCGCTACTGTATCCCCGCCAAAGAAGGCTTTCTGCTTCGTCAATCAGGCCCCCCTCTATCATTAGCAAAACACGTTGATTAATTCGTTGATAAAGGATATCACGGGGCCAGCGAGTTCCGATAAATAAAACCTTGTATCGTTCCTGATTGAAACCGTGTTGTTGCTGGTACTCAAGGATGCTATGCCCGGTTTCCGTTACAACTGCAAGTGCTCTTGATATACGCGAAACATCATTTGGATGAAGCTTTTGTGCGCTCAGAGGGTCCAACTGCTGTAGTCGTTGATAACAGAAGGAGAGCCCTTTATCCTTAAGCTGGGACTGGATACCCTGCTTGACCTTGGGGGATATCTCCGGGACGTGGACGATTCCATGGATCAGGGCCTTGATGTAGAGATTCGTGCCTCCTAAAAGAATTGCGGGTTTGTTATGCTGCTGTAGCTCACTAATTACTTGATCTGCATCTTCTGCAAATTGACCGGCGTTGTATGAATCATCCGGGTTGAGAATGTCAATGAGGTGATGGGGGACTTCAGCTTGCATCTGGACGGAGGGTTTTGCTGTTCCAATGTCCATCAATCGGTAGACTTGCATTGAATCGGCGGAGATAATTTCACCGTCGATTTGCCGAGCCAGCTGTAAACCAACTTCTGTTTTACCGCTGGCCGTGGGTCCGATGACTGCAATTATGCGAGCGAGCTCTGACAAAGTTTAATTGTGGGGGATGTTTGACTCGTCAGTTGAAAAGCCGTTGACCGTGTTGCTCTGTATGACCTTTTCAGTCTCTTTCGGCAACTCGTTGTCCAGATCAGTGTCATTAACGGTTTCCGGAGTTCGTTCCAGAATGATATCAATTGCTTCACGAACGTGTTTTAGTGTTGCAATCTCCAATCCCTCTTTAATTTCATCAGGAACTTCCACCAGGTCTTTTTCGTTCTCAGAAGGAATAAGAATGTTAAAGACACCCTCACGCTTAGCTGCGAGCAGTTTTTCCTTCAATCCGCCAATGGGCAGGATCTTGCCTCTCAGGGTGACCTCACCTGTCAACGCATGTGTTTTTTTGATGGGAATACCAGTCAACGCTGAAACCATTGCGCAGGTCATGGCAACCCCGGCGGATGGACCATCCTTGGGGGTGGCTCCTTCCGGAACGTGGACATGAATATCAATTTCTGAAAACACTTTGGAATAAATTCCCAAAGAATTCGCATTGGAACGCATCCAACTGTGTGCCGCCTGGGCTGATTCCTTCATGACATCACCCAGTTTTCCTGTCAGTTGAATTTTGCCGGACCCTTTCATGGTATTGACTTCGATGGTTAGTATTTCGCCGCCAAAAGATGTCCACGCCAGGCCAGTGATAATTCCGACTTCGTTCTGTTCGTCGACTTTTTCTCGGTGGAATGGTTTGACACCAAGATATTCGGCGATTTTTATCGGATTCAGTTCTATAGAATCTTCCGGATCTTCTTTGACAATCTGCGTAACTGCTTTACGGCAGACTTTGGCGATAGTTCTCTCCAATGTTCTCACACCCGCTTCTCTTGTGTAGCTGCGAATAATTTCCAGTAACCCCTCCTGCTTGAATTCGACCTGCTCATCTTTAAGGCCGTTTTCTTTCATTTGTTTGGGGATTAAATAGCGGGAAGCGATCTTTTCCTTTTCAAATTCAGAGTATCCGGTCAGGTTGATGATCTCCATCCGGTCCATAAGTGGCAGCGGTATGCCGGACTTCGTATTGGCCGTACAGATGAACATGACATTCGAGAGGTTATACTCCACTTCCAGATAGTGATCCATGAACTCGTGGTTCTGTTCCGGGTCGAGCACTTCCAGCAGCGCTGAAGCCGGGTCTCCCATGTGGCTCTGGGACATTTTGTCAATTTCGTCAAGCAGTAAAACCGGGTTGTTGGTTTTTGCCTTTTTCATGGATTGAATAATCTTGCCAGGCAGTGCACCGATATAAGTGCGGCGATGACCCCTGATTTCTGCTTCGTCTCGTACACCACCCAGGCTCATGCGGACGAAATTTCGATCCAGGGAGCGGGCAATGGATCGAGCGAGAGACGATTTCCCGACTCCGGGAGGTCCTACCAGACAGATGATTGGTCCCCGGAGGTCACCCACCAGATTCGCCACGGCAATATACTCAATGATCCGTTCTTTGACTTTTTCCAGGCCATAATGGTCTTCATCCAACACTTCCTGAGCATGCTCCAGGGAGAGGTTGTCATCTGTTTTATCTTTCCAGGGGACGCTGGTGAGCCAGTCCACGAAGTTGCGTACAATATTGGCTTCTGATGAGGTCGGCGGCATCATTTTTAATTTTTTCAACTCTTTTTGAACAGTCTCCAGAGCCGCTTCCGGCATGCCTGATTGTTTGGCCTGCTCTTCGAACTCGTCAATCTCCTCTTTGCCATCTTCAGATCCCAACTCCTTCTGAATCGCTTTCATCTGCTCATTCAGGTAATACTCCTTCTGAGTTTTCCCGATCTGACCTTGAACTCGCTCTTTCAATTTCTGTTCAATTTTCTTATGCTCTTCCTCTTCAAGCATTTGTGAATAGACTTTTTCAAGTCGTTTTTTGCTATCGAGGGATGAAAGCAGGTCCTGCTGTTTGGGAATGTCAATCGTCAACAGAGGAGCAATCATGTCGGCTATCTGACCGGGGGAGTAGTCCCCTGAGAGAATTTTCTCAGATGAATCTGTATTACGGGCGATCTTTTTAAGAAAGGATTTAAATTCACCTTTCACGGTTTTGGTGAGTCCCAGCAGTTCAGGTTCGTAATTTTCAATAGTGGACAGGACCTCAACCTGGGCTCTGTATGAAGCGCTTTCCAAGTCGGTACTGATAATCCGTCCTCTCTCTTTGCCTTCAAAGAGTACCTTGATGGTGCCCTTGGGAAGGCGCATGATCTGCAGGATATTGCCGATGGTACCGATCTCATAGAGATCCTTTTCCGTTGGCGTTTCGATATGGGGATCTTTCTGACAGACCACATAGATTTTTCTGTCGCTGGCCAATGCATCTTCCAGCGCCTCAATGGATTGTTGTCTTCCGATAAAGAAAGGAATAGTCATATGAGGGAAGACGACAATGTTCCGGATGGGTACAATCGGAATCTCGACAACTTCCCGATCAGAGAGATTTGTTTCTTGCATGGTTTAGATCCTTTATTCTCTGGTTTTTTGCAGTTAATGCAACTTCCACAAACCCTTTTACTGTCAAGAGACAATCTGAGCAGGTTTGCTGATTCTCTTATGTGGTCTAGTTAATCTTAGCCTATCATAAAACCCTGAAAATTGAAAGTTCAAACTCCACAGAGCTTGGTTTGACCGCTATCCGCTAGTCTGGACAAACGGCTTATATACCGCTGAGATCGTCAGAATCTTCCATCTGATCGTGGGACTTCATCAGTAGATCCAATCGATTCAGCGCATTGACAAAAGCAGAAGCAGAGGCGATGACAATGTCAGTGTGGGAACCGCGACCGCTTGCCTTGATCCCTTCCCATTCAATGGTAACGGAGACCACGCCCTGTGCATCAGTTCCACCGGTGATGGACTTGATAACGAATGAAGTCAGCACACATGGGATATTGACGATTTTCCGGATTGTATTGAGCGCCGCATCCACCGGACCGTCACCCAAACAGGCTTGGGCCGGCATCAGCTCATTGTCAACATTCATGACGACCGTTGCGGTAGGAATGGTTTCGGTTCCTGCTGTCACATTCACACTCAGCAGTTCGTATTTTTCATCATCGGACGAGCGTTCCTGCATAATCAATATTTCCAGATCTTCGTCATAGACAACCTTTTTCTTATCCGCTAGCTGTTTAAAATTCTCAAAAATCTTCTGCAACTCCTCCTTGGAAACATCGTAACCCAGAGTGTGGATTCGTTTGTTGAGCGCCGCTCTTCCGGAATGTTTTCCCAGAACCAGTTGGTTCAATGAGAGGCCGATCGACTCCGGCTTCATAATTTCATAAGTCAGGGTGTCTTTGATGACACCAGCCTGATGGATACCGGCTTCATGGGCAAAGGCATTGGCACCGACGATCGCCTTATTGGGCTGAATCATGGTGCCGGTCAGTTTTGTCAACAATCTGCTGGTCGGAAAAATCTGCGTGGTATCGATATTCGTCGTTTTATCGAAATAGCTGTTTCTGACCTTAAATGTCATAACCAACTCCTCCAAAGAAGCGTTGCCCGCCCGTTCGCCAATCCCGTTCACGGTACACTCGATTTGTTGGGCTCCGACTTCAACAGCCGCCAATGAGTTGGCGGCAGCCAGTCCAAGATCATTATGACAGTGAACGGAAAACAAAATCTTGTCTGCATCGGTCACTTCATTTTGCAGCCGCAGAATCAGTTCTGTAAATTCACGGGGAGTGATATAACCAACAGTGTCAGGCACATTTAATATGGTTGCGCCGGCCTTAACTGCGGCAGAGAATATTTTGACGAGAAAGGCGGGGTCTGAACGGGTGGCATCTTCAGCACTGAACTCGACATTTTCAGTATGTTTTTTGGCCTGTTCGATAGCGCGGATCGCCTTTTTAATGGCGGTTTTACGGTCGATATCCAACTTTTTCTTTAGGTGTAGATCGCTGGTGGCAATGAATGTGTGAATTCCCCAGTTTTTAGACCCTTTCAGCGCTTCGACACCAGTCTTGATGTCGGCATCACTGGTACGACAAAGACTGACAATCATGGGGCCCTCTACCGAGTGACCAATCTGTTGTACAGAGTCAAAATCTCCCGGGGAAGATGCAGGGAAACCAGCTTCGATGGTGTCGACCCCAAGTTTCGCCAACTGCCTGGCCATAATCAACTTCTCTTTGGGATTCATACTGCATCCCGGCGACTGCTCCCCGTCACGCAATGTGGTATCGAAAATTCTGATAATCTGACCCATGTGTTCTCCCGTATTCAGATAAAGATGCTGCAAGTGTTAAGATTCCTTTTGGAGTTGTCGCTTTGGAAAAAAGAAGGAATCGTTTGATTATAATGACAGAGTGAATTAGCTGCGATGGTTATATTGTATCAATAGCTTTAATATCTTGTCCCGTTGATTTTTCTTTTGATTCAAAAGAATGACAAATGGTCGGTATCCGGTGGCTGTTTTTAAATAACCTGCGTAGTTATAGACGCCGGTCAGTGTTCCTGACTTTAAGAGGACGCCTTTTTTCCAATCCAGGAGTTCAGCATTGGGACGGAACTTTTCCAGGATAGCCATCATGGTTCTGGCGCTCAAAAGGTTTTTTCTGGAAATTCCGGAAGCTTCATCGATGATTGTCTGACTGGTGTGTTCTGGAAATTTTTCCCGAAAAAGAGTCTCAAACGCAGATCGCGCCTTCGCGAGTGTTGCTGGGTACCCATTTTTTTCTGCTCCCGCAACCAGATAGATCTGGTTTGCCACAAAATTATTGGAGTATTTCAGTAAACCGCTGAGAACCATTTTCAGCGAGCTGCTATTATGGTGTGTATATGCCAACGCCCAATGATCATCAATGACGGTCTGACGGATGTCTGAATTTTTGACAGGAATTCCATGCTGTTTCAGGATCTCACCGAAAAGTTCCCCAGCATAACGTAAGGCGTTTTCCGGTTGGGTGGACAGGTTAAAACGGTCTTGCGTACCTGGTTTGATCTGCCGGCCCAGTCTTCTGGCCAGAGGTGTGATTGGCGTGACCGGCTCTGCTGAGAAGACTGCGCGGTTATTGTTTCGCCCCAGGAACAGGGTATTAAAATTAACTACCAGAGCACTGTTGACGGCGTCATATGGGTTCAGGCTATTTGATCTGCCTTCAATAGCCACCAGCCCCGTGAATGTGGACTGATCTAGCCAGATCTGGCGGACGCGCTCTACACCGAGGGACTTCAGCTTGGCTGCGATCAGATGGATCTCTTCGGAGATGAGTTGTGGATCTCCCCACCCCTTAATAGCCAGATTTCCTTCCAGGTCAAGGAAAAAATCGGTTTTGAAACGATACGATTCTCCGAGAAGATGTAGGGCAGCGAAGCCGGTATAAATTTTGATGATAGAAGCGGGTACGAGTTGTTCGTCTGGATGATATGTTAGCAGGGATTTGCCATTTTCATCGTTCAGCATCACACTGCCATGGTCGACCCATTTTTGAATCTGCTGTTCTATGCTGGGTGGGCTGTCAGCAAACACACTGCAAGATAAAAAAACAATACTCAGGAAAAATGCCCACAGCGCTTTCCCTGATGATAAGCTGGGCACAAAGTTTTCTTGGATAAAATGGTCCTTGCAAAGTTGCATGGAGAGGCGTTTTATATGGTCGTTTTGTAATTTGGTGCCTCTTCAGTAATATAAACATCGTGCACATGGCTCTCCTGAAGTCCGGCTGCTGAAATCTGGATGAATTCCGGATTATCTCTCAGCTCTTTCAGAGAGGCGCTGCCTGTGTAGCCCATGCCTGACCGCAACCCGCCGACCATCTGATAGATTGTCTCGTTCAGTTTTCCTTTATAGGGCACGCGGCCTTCAATGCCTTCTGGTACCAGTTTACTGGACTCCTGATCTTCTTGAAAATAGCGGTCCTTACTACCGTCTTTCATCGCGCCGATGGATCCCATCCCTCGATACTGTTTGTACCTTCGTCCCTGGAAGAGAATGACCTGTCCGGGGCTTTCGGTTGTTCCCGCTAACATACTGCCAAGCATTACAGTGGAGGCCCCACCGGCAAGTGCTTTGACGACATCCCCGGAAAACTTGATACCGCCATCGGCGATAATCGGAACGCCGTGTTTATGGCCAACAGGAGCACAATTGAAAATAGCGGTCATCTGTGGCACACCGATTCCGGAGACAACCCGTGTTGTGCAGATAGAACCGGGACCGATCCCAACTTTGACCGCATCGACACCAGCTGCAATTAAATCTTCAGTGGCAGATGCAGTTGCCACATTTCCGGCAATCAACTCCTTGTCTGGATATTGCGCTTTAAATGCTCTGACCGCATTGTTGACATTGTCAGAATGCCCGTGTGCAGTGTCGATGACGATGACATCAACATCCGCCGCGATCAATGCCGCGACACGGTCCTGAAAGTCATTACTGGGGCCTACGGCAGCACCAACAAGCAATCGACCGGAACTATCTTTGCTGGCCATCGGAAACTGTTGCTTTTTGTTAATATCCTTGATAGTCAGCAGTCCGGTTAGTTCATAATTTTCGTTGACGCGGAGCAGTTTTTCAATCCGATGTTGGTGCAACAATTGTTTTGCCTCATCAGGGGTGATCCCTTCCGAGACGGTGACCAGTCTGTCGCGACCTTTGGTCATGACATCGGAAACCGGCTGGGAGAAATTAGTCTCAAATCGCAGGTCCCGGTTGGTGAGAATCCCGACCAGCTGTTTGCCGTCTGTCACAGGCAATCCGGAGATATTGTTTCGTTTCATCAGCATGGTGGCATGTTCAACCGTGTCGTCCGGCTTAACTGTAATGGGATCTGTGATCATTCCGCTCTCAGATCGCTTGACCAGGCCGACATGCCTGGCCTGTTCCTCTATAGGCATATTTTTATGGATAATACCGATAGCACCTTCCTGAGCCATGCCGATGGCCAGGCGCGCTTCTGTGACTGTATCCATGGCCGCGCTGACCAGGGGTGTGTGCAGCATGATATTCCGGGATAATTGAGTACTGGTGTCCACATCACTAGGTAAGACATTGGATTTTTGGGGAAGCAGCAGTACATCGTCAAACGTTAATCCCTGCCCTATTATCTGTTTAATTTCCATTAAATCCTCCTTTACAATTTTCAATCATCCCATGTAGACTAGCCGAATCAGCTGTTCAGAAAGGGTTTCACTGCTACACATGACTGTCAGACTTCGAATCCCCCTGCTCTCCTGCTAGATAAAAGTTCTTTTCTGGAACTATAGCTGGAAAAAGTATAATCCCACATATTAACCCGAATTCGAAATACCGTCAACTTATAACCCCCGAGCCAGGTATATGGACACTTTTGGAGAAAAGCTCATTCAGGCAGTGAATGGTGTCATCCAGAGCAAACAACAGGAGATTGTTCTCTCTTCGCTCTCCGGTTCTGCGGGAGCTCTGTTGGTAACACAATTATCAGAAAAAACGGGATTGCCGCTGCTGATTATTGCCGAAACCTATGAAAAGGCTGAACGTATTAAGCTGGATTTCGAATTTTATTCTGACCCTGAACAGATCAGTTTTTTCCCTCACTGGGATACCATTCCGTACGATAATCAATCCCCTGACAAAGATGTCGTGGCGGTTCGGAATCAAGCTCTGGATAACATTCTTCATCAAAAAACGTCTATCGTTATCACCACACCGAATGCTCTGATGCAGCGGATCATGCCACCTGAAATGCTGCAACGTAACAGTTTTGATCTGAACATTTCAGAAAGTATTGAGCGAGAAGGATTATTGGCTCAGCTGGTTGAACTGGGTTTTGTACGCGTAGACATGGTTGAGGAAAAGGGAGAGTTTGCGGTACGCGGTGAGCTCATTGATATTTTTCCGATTACGGAACCAGATCCGGTTCGACTGGATTTTTTTGATGATGAGTTGGAGAGCATCAAATATTTCGATGTTGAGACTCAGCGTTCGATCAAAGAAGTTGATACGATCCGTATCGTTCCAGCCCAGGAAGTGATTTATTCAGCAACTGGCGCAGACCAGATTTTAAAACGATTGCTGGCTTTTAAATCCGAATCGGTTCCGCAGACATACAATTATATGGTGGAGCAGATCCAGAGCGGCGCGTCGTTCTCAGGCATGGAAAATCTGTTGCCACTGTTCTACGAAAAGCCTGGAACCCTGCTGGACTATTTTCCCGTTCAACCCGGAATTATTTTTTTCGATAAAAGCGCTATTGTCGCCAGATCAGAACTATTCTTCAATGAAGTGCTGAACGAGTATGAGTATTCAAGACAGGAAGGAAATCCGACTCTCGGGCCTGAAAAACTATTCTTTTCCACCGAACTGCTCCTGTCAGAATTAAAATCCTGTCGTTGGGTGGACATTCAATCCTTAAACCTTGAGGCCCAGAAGGGAGAATTTGAACTTTCCACGGTTGACAATACCGCTCTTCAATCGTTGTCTGTCACACCCGGCAAAATGGAACAGGGAACCGCAAGCAACGTGATCCGACAGTTGAAAGAGTGGAATCTCTCCGGGGCGAAGATTGCTATTGCGGTCAGCTCTCAGTCAAAAGCAGATCGGGTCCGGCAGATGCTGGATGATATCGATCTATCAGTAACCGTCATTGAAAAGAGTACTTCACAAGTACGACGCGATTTTCTGCTGGGGGCCTACTCATCTAAACAGACTTCATTTTGTGTCCTCCCATTTCCAATAAGCAACGGGTTTCGCTGGGTGGACAATAGGGGGCGTACGCGAACCGCCCTGATTTCTGATGAAGAGATCTTCGGGAGTCGGCAAAAACAACGTCGGGTCAGAAAGCCGGGTTTGAAAAAATTCTTTTCTTCCCTGGGAGATTTGAATGCCGGAGACTATGTGGTTCATGTAGAATATGGTATTGGGCGGTATGAGGGTTTGAAGAAGATTACAGCAGGACAGAATGAAGCCGACTATCTGGTCATAGTTTACCAAGGTGGTGACAAGGTGTATGTGCCTGTTGATAAGTTCCATCTGGTTCAGAAGTACACTGGCGGAGAAGGGGCGGGAGCCAGGCTGAATAAACTGGGGAACAAAACCTGGGCTAAAACGAAATCGAAGATTAGTTCTGAGATTGATGATATGGCCGAAGAGCTAGTGCGGATAAATGCCGTACGTCAGGCTAAAAAGGGGGTGGCTTTCTCGCCGGACGGGTCATTGATGAATGAATTCATCTTAAATTTTCCATTTCAGGAGACAGAGGACCAGGAGGGGGCCATCAGGGAGGTGATCCAGGATATGGAACTGGATAAACCAATGGATCGACTGGTATGCGGGGATGTGGGGTTTGGAAAGACCGAAGTGGCAATGCGGGCCGCCTATAAAGCGGTTATTGATAGCTATCAGGTGGGGATTCTGGTTCCCACCACCATTTTGGCTCAGCAGCATTTTGACTCTTTCTCCCGGCGTTTTGCGGATACGCCGGTTAGAATCGGGATGTTGAGTCGTTTTCGTTCTCCAAAGCAAATAAAAGAGTCTCTGAAGGAATTAAAAGAAGGTCGCCTGGATATTGTGATTGGAACCCATCGACTGCTTTCCAAGGATGTGGTTTTTAACCAGCTGGGTCTGCTGGTGATTGATGAAGAGCAGCGGTTTGGTGTGAAGCATAAAGAGACTGTTAAAAAGCTGCGCACCACTGTCGATACCCTGATCTTGAGTGCCACTCCCATTCCAAGAACACTACATATGTCCATGGTGGGTATTCGCGATATTTCAGTGATCAATACACCTCCTATGGACCGGCGTGCGATCAGGACTCGATTGTTAAAATTTAATGATTATGTTATCCAGGAAGCGGTGAATAGAGAAATACGACGAAAGGGGCAGGTATTTTTCATTCACAATCGTGTAGATTCTATCTATGAAATGGGTCAGTATCTGAACGGGATTCTGCCTCAGGCAAAAATTGCAGTTGCCCATGGTCAGATGGCGGAAAAAGACTTGGAACAGGTCATGCTGGATTTTATCAAAGGAGACTTTGATGTCCTGCTTTCGACAACTATCGTTGAATCCGGGCTGGATATTCCTAATGTCAATACTATCGTGATTAACAATGCCGATCATTTTGGCCTTTCTCAGTTGTACCAGCTGCGCGGCCGTGTGGGTCGCAGTAATTTGCAGGCGTACTCTTATTTGATGACTCCCCGTGAGAAGATTCTGTCGGAAACCGCTCGCAAACGTTTGTCCATCTTACAAGAGCTAAACCATCTGGGAGCTGGTTTTAAAATCGCAAATTTCGATTTGGAACTGCGAGGGGCCGGCAATGTTCTGGGAGCAAAGCAGTCGGGACATATTGCTGCAGTGGGTTTCGAATTGTACACTTCCATGATTGAGGATGCAGTTGCGAAAATTCAACAAGGTGAGTCTAGACGAAAGCCGGTTAATGAGATCAAACTTAATCTAGCTATTGAAGCAGGATTGCCGGACAGCTATATCGACAGTATGAACCAACGTCTGGATGCCTATAAAACCATTTCCGCCTCTGAAAATGAAGCGGAACTCTGGGATGTTCGTAGTGCTTTGGAAGACCGGTTCGGCAGTCCACCGCAAGAAGCGGTCAACCTGTTTCACACCATGCAGATAAAATTACTTGCGACAGATCTATTGATTATTCAGCTGAATCAAACCTATGAAACCATCGAAATGGAGTTTTCGAATGAATTTCAACCGGACCCGGTTTCCATACTTAATTTTATGAAGAACTCCAGTTATCAGCCCCAGATACTGCCTAACAATGTGATAAAAGTGAAACTGGTTGATGCAGGTCCTGAGCAGATTCTCAGTTTTCTGCAATCATTCAGAAAAGAGCTTTCTTTTAATGAACAGGCTGAACCAACAGCAGAATCCCATGGTTGAAACGAATATGCGAGATGTTAAACATCGACTTATGCAGTTGCTGATTGTTGTGGTAGTGTGCATATTTCTGCTAAATGGGTGCGAAAAAGCGAATGAAAAGAAATCCGACATAATTCGGGAAGAGGAAACCATTGTCGTGGTAAATAATAAGCGAATCTCACTGGCACGTTTCCAAAGGCGGCTCAGCCTGTTTCTGAAGAAGTATAGTCAGCTACTAATCACTGATGAGAAGCAACTCACACAAATAAAAGATGTCGTCATCAATCGTATGATCGATGAGGAGTTGATTAATCAAGAAGCTTCAAGAAAGGGCATAAAAGTTTCCGACGAAGAAATAGAGGCGGAAATTGCTGATTCACTGGCCACTTATGACAAGGATATATTTGGAAATGAACCAGATAATAGCAACCTGACCGAAACAGAATGGAAAGAGCGCTTGAAACAGTTGATCATCCAGAACAAGCTGGTTCAACAAGAGGTCATCGCAAAAATTCCAATCACCAAACGTGAAATTAGTTCGTACTATAAAACCCATCGCCGGAAATTTACCGTCCTCAGGGCGTACCGGGTCAGAAACATTACGCTGGGCACCCTTGCCGAGGCAGCGGCCATTCGTTTGAAGCTAGTGAAGCGCAGAAAGAGTTTTAAGCTAATGGTGCGGGAACATTCCATCTCACCGGATAAAGCCGTGGATGGTGATATGGGGTATATTGAGCGGGGGGACCTACCCCTGGAAATGGAGAGTGAAATTTTTAGAGCCGGGTTCGATCCCAAAGGTAAAAATATCAGCCGTCCCGTTCGATCACAAGACGGCTTTCATATCTTCAAACGAGAGAGATATCGGCGTAGACGGCTGTTAAGCCTTAAGGAAGCTCGGCCGAAAATCAAGAAAACGTTGATTACCCAGAAATGGGATGTGGCGTACCTGAAATGGTTGGAAAAACTGAAAAAAAATGCAAAAATTTCAATTGATCAGGCTATGCTGGCCAGCGAAGAAGGCTTCTAGTCGGATGATCGGGAACCATTAAATTTGGGGTGGACTTTGAATATCGTCTTAATCGGTTTTATGGGGTGTGGGAAAACCACGATCGGGAGAAAATTGGCTGTTCGTCTGGGCTATCGGTTTATTGATACTGATTACCAGATTGAGAGAGAGCAGAACACCCGCGTCAAGGAGATTTTCTCCAAACAAGGAGAAACCCATTTTAGAGCGCTTGAAACCGATCTCTTGACACGGCTCACGAAAGTGAACAATACCATTGTCGCCACTGGGGGCGGAATCCTAACGACCGCCGGGAATCTGGAGATCATTCAGAAGATCGGCATCAGCATTTACCTGAAGGCCTGTGTTGAAGATATCTTCGAGCGCATCTCCCGTAATGATAAACGACCGATGTTGCAAACCGAGAATCCGCTGCAGACGGTGATTGTCCTCCTGGATAAAAGACAGGGATACTATGAACAGGCTGATTATACGATTAATACGGCCTCCCTGAAAATGGGGAACATCGTCTCCCTGATAATCAAAGAGCTATAAAAAATCTGCTAAGGCATCCCTTCCTGCTGCATACCATTATATCTGGCCTGGCTTTGTTAGAGACCAAACCAGACTATGTGAATTATTTTATTAGTCGATCCTTAGCTGGCCAGAATCTGCGGGACATTTCTTCTCAATGTATGAGGGACCGGTTCTGCAACACCCATCCGAAACAACATCTGTACTGTTTGTCCCTTTTGAACTCCAAGAGTTGTAAGAAACTCGTTCTGCAGTTGTCCCATTTCTGTGTACTCCTCCAGAATCTGGCTCATGGGATGTAAGGCAATCCCGGCCTGTGTGGCCAATAAATTGATGCGCATATACAACCGACCGACCCTGACCTGGTCCTGGCGGCGATTCTGTTTTGAGATGATCCACCCGAATGCGGCGGCTGATTCTGCCTGATTTCCCGTCAGCTGAATCCCCTCTTTGGCGAAAGCAGAATCAGTTGCTTCTGCATCTTTTCGAGTTCCCAGAAAAAGTGTTTCAACGATCCAACGTTTCAGTCCTGTCATGCCCGAGTTTCCGATCGTGAAACCGTCCCGGGTTTTAAGAACTTCTTCATCAGCGAAACGAAACATGTTTACCGTCTCTTTGTGCCGGGCCGGCCCTGATGTCTCTATGGCCATCGCCTCCTTCATCTGCACAGATAGCACGCGACGTATCCGGTTTTGTGTTGTATACGCCACCTGGATGTCCGGGTTATCCAAGTCGCCCAGAATCTTGTCCAGCAATTTTGTAGAGACCGCTTCGTCCCGATAGACCCGTTTATTGGACTGGCGTTCCTTCATGAATGCCGCTAAAGAGTCTTTTAGCATGGACTTATCTCTGAAAATACGGACTCTTGCCACCGGCTTGTCTTCGATAATCTGGTTGTTGTATTCTCCTTCAGGAAAGAGCTTAATTTCCGTGCGGATCCCCATGGCCGATCCTGCAATGGAAATTCCTTCAAGAAAGGTTCCTTGTCCGATATGAATTTGTCGTGCTGGTGGATCAGTTTCCGGTAACAGTCTGCTCTGATCGACATATAGATCGAAACTGTCTGTTCCTTTCAACCGAATTAACCAGGGCTGGATATTATGAGGATTGGGTGCTAGCATGCCATATGAGATCAACGTGAGCCTTACATCCGTATAATCCGTTTTTAGTGCCTTCGGTTTGATTGACGATCCACTACAACTTGAAAAAGCGACCGGAAATACAACCATTGAGCCCCCTGCGGCCAGAACCCTGATAAAATTTCTCCTTTCCATAAAGCCTCCTTTGGGTCAATCCCTGGCTTCGTCCAGCTGCACTTTCAACCGCTCAAGAAGTTCCTGCAATATACTCAGATCACTCGGATCCCATGCGGAAAGCAGCTGACCGATTTCCGGTGCCAGTTTTCCCCAGGCGCTATTCAAAACAGATGAGCCTGCGTCCGTGATCGAAAATTGCTTGATCCTTTTATCCGCTGCGATGACCTTCATCTCCAGAAATTCTTTTTTCAAAAGACGCTGAATCGTTTTGGTCATGGCCGGCTGGTTCACCTCCAGTGCATTTGCAAGCTGTGTGACTGTCCATTCCCGATTGGTATGATGGGAAAAATGCTGCAACAGAACAAATTGCGCCATTGGTAGATCCAGTAACTTTAAGATGCGATTTATACGCGTGGTTGCCAGTTGATTGATTATGCCGATTAGAATAAAAATTCGATTCATTTTTTGTCCAGATCTGGAAGTAAAAAAAAATAAGCTTATAAATCCTATAAGAACATTCCCAGGAATATATGTCAACAAAAAACATTCCTTGGAATATAAAAACTCTAAGCTATTAATTTATAAAGAATAAGTTTTTAGAAAAAGTGGCGAGTCTATTACGAACTTGAGTACATATTTATGCTGCTTGCTCTGCTAATTGTAAAAAAGGATTGGTACTAATTGGCTGAGTTTGCCAGTTTTGATCTGAAGGCTTGGAACTAGAGGGTGTCTAGATTTTTTGAAGTATGTCGAAAGGCAATATATATTAGAACCGACCTCCTCGGCAACCACTTAAAAGGGGCATGGTATATCTCGATGGTATGATTAGTTATTTTGAGGCTTATGACGGACATCTTTATCCGGCAGATCTGGAAATCCCCGTTTCAATTCCATGGCCATCATCCGCTCGGCTTTAAAACCTTCTCTGATGGTGTCAATCGCTAAGTTTCTATCTGTCAATTTTCCGCATGTAAAAATATCGATCGCTGCGTATCCATATTCAGGCCAGGTGTGAATGGAGATATGTGATTCGGCAATAATGACAACACCGCTGACACCATGTGGTGAAAAATGATGAAACGAGTGTCCGACGATGGTGGCCTTGGCCGCCTTTGCTCCTTTGAGCAGGATCTGTTCTATAGCTGTAACATCATTCAGCAGTTCTCTGTCGCAGTCGTAAAGCTCTGCAATGAAGTGTTTTGCAAGTTCTTTCATTCGTTGGTGTGGTAGTGTTGTCCTGAGCAGTGGGCTTGTGCAATTCCCGAATTTTTAATTAGGCTGGCTTACCGGATTATGAATCTCATATTTCATTGAACAATGCAATATGGGATGAACGAAGATGATGATTTGATGACAGAAATCCGCAAATTGATGAACGACAAAAGGATCTCATCCTAACAATAGGGGATGCATGCCTGAGTTAAATCATTGCACCGCTCTCAGTCAGCGGCTCAAATATAGTGGTTTACCATATGTTCTGCAGTTTTTAAGCGTTTGCCCCACTCGGTTTTGATTCGAATACCGTAATCAACTCATAGGAAAGGATGCGCAAACACCTCACAAAACAAGGAGTAAATAATGACCAGCGACCGGAAAGACTATTTTATGACGAGAAGGGAACTGCTGCGAACCGACTTGATGAAGGTATGCTTCCCAATAAAATTGGTAAAGATCAGCTCGGCAACTGATGGACGCTGCTTTATAATCTCGATACCGACCCGGGCGAGAACTATCATGTGTTCGATACCGACCCTGAAATTGCCGGGAAGCTTGAGAAAATTATGCTAGAATGGGAAGCTGAGACGGAAAAAACCCCGAATCGATGGCTGTAATCCGGATAAGCCGTTTCCAGATCTTTTAAGCTCTTCAGCCCGAGGTATTCAAATTAGGTTAGAGAAGCAACCCTTTTCAGCCAAAATTCCGAAACTTCAATCGCTTCGACCTCATCCGGGGATCATGTTTTCCTTCACTTGATAAAAGAAAACGAATCTTTGGCTACGATCAGTATTAAAATGATCAAAACATCTTTTGAATAAGATTGATAAGAGATCCAATTTTAACTGGTTTCCTCAGAAAATAGCGAATCCCAATAGAATTTATGTCTTGTTTAGAAACAGCGTCAATATGCCCAGTTGCCAGAATGATAGGGATATTGGATCTAATACCGAGAAGTTCCTCACTCAGTTGTACCCCGGTCAATTTTGGCATGGTCTGGTCGGTAAAGACTAAATCGAATTGATCGGGGTGAGCACGAAACGTCTCTAGTGCATCATAACCGTTACCTGTCACGGTCACGTTGTAGCCATGCTTTACCAAAGAAGTTTCATAATATTTAGCTAGATCAGTCTCATCTTCTACGATCAATATGTGTTCTTTTCCGCATTTACTGAACGGTTCTTCAACCTTCTCTTCATACTGTGACGTTGCAGCAACAGGTAAAAAAAGATCAAACGAAGTACCGACTCCCGGGACACTATCCACGTTGATCAATCCTTTATGGTCCTTTATTATTCCGTATACGACAGAGAGTCCCAGACCAGTTCCTTCACCAACTGCTTTTGTAGTGAAATAGGGATCGAATATCTTTTCTTTGACGTCTGAGGTTATTCCACTTCCGTTATCTTTTATTGTCAGTTTTACATACTGACCTTCGTCAAGATTAAGTGAGAGGTTCTGACCGGCTTTGTAGCTCATTTCTTCCAACCGGATTTCCAATATTCCACCATTTTCTTTTATTGCATGGGCAGCATTAGAACAAAGGTTTACGATAACCTGATGGATTTGAGTCGCATTAGCCATAACCGGAGGAAAATCTTTGTCAATATTTTGTCGAATCTCGATGTTTGTCGGGAAGGTTGCTCGTATCATCTTGAGTACTTCTTTTAAGAAACTGTCAATTCTTAATGGTTTTAGTTCAGGACTCTCAACGCGGCTGAAGGTCAGGATTTGTCTTACTAAATCGGCTGCTCGTTCTCCTGCTTTGTAAATTAATTCAAGATAGATTTTTTCTTTACTCCGATCAGAATTGCTATCGAGAAGCATCTCCGTATAACCGAGTATGATGCTAAGAATATTATTGAAATCATGGGCTATTCCTCCAGCCAAGGTACCTATTGCTTCCATCTTTTGAGACTGACGGAGTTGTTTTTCTAGATTTAAATGCTTTTCCTCTGCCTGTTTGCGTTTATTAATCTCATTTTCCAATGCCCTTTTTTCTTTCTCTAATCTTTTCTCTTGTTTTTTTGTTGTATACTGAAGATTTCCAACCCATCCGGATAGCCAGCCAATTCCTAATTCAAAGAAAACTCCCAGTACACCCACTAAAATTGTTATCAATCCGAGTTGGTACAAAAAATAGCTTTCGAACAAGCCAAACAACAGACCGGCAAAAACACCAATACCAATTCCAAATAACCATCCTAAAAAAGCGACTATTATAAATCCAATTAATGGTGTCAGTATCCCTAGGATTGGATACAAAGGGAAAAACATCAAGCTGTAAATGAGCCCACTGATTAAAAGTAAGACTATTCCTTTTATTGGAAATTGGATTTTAGTTATTATTTTCATTCATTTGCCATTAAAATCAGCTTCCAACTCACTTTGCCCCCATTGGTTTCTAGGCTTTTTCCATGGTTGATGAAACTTTAGAAACTCCTACTAGCATCACCCGGCACTGAATTTTCGAGTTGGCGTAGTAAAAAGAAGAAAAAATTGCAACTTCGATTGGCATCCAAAAACCAATTAATTAACTGGATCCCGACCAACGTAAGGAAAACGAAAGAGTCAAATACCAGACTTTTTGCGGTTTATTATCGTTAAGTTTCAGTGCTGGTAACTATTCATTGCCCTCTTCAGGAGCACCAATGAAGCCATGCTTTTGCTGGTGCGTGAGGGACGACGTGTTTCTTTTACACAAATGAGAAACACTTGAGAAGTTATGCGACTACACTGAATTGCGAACGGGTGCAACAAGAAGTAAGTTGCACCACAGGCCTGGCGGGCTCCCTGGCAGGGAAACGGAATAGCCACCAACAATGTTGAGCTTAATAATGATCTTTCAATTGCTCACGTGAGCTAATATTCTGAATATCTACCTGATTTTTATTGATTGCGATTACCATCAATTACTTTACTGGTTGGAATGATACCAGAATAAATTTGATATCTCAAAGGCTGTTTGCCATTTTCAGAAATTTACAGCTCAAATACAAGATTTAAAAGACTTGTGACCATTAAAAATTGTATGAAATGACAGATTTAAACTAGAATCCACTCCTCCCAAAAGGTAGTAAAAACTCATGGTTCCTATGGTGGAATGAACTTAAAAAAGTAATAAATGATCCGTCAGATTTCGATTTTCTTTTATCGGAATAGTGGAATCGTCCCTGATCATCATGATAGGGGTTTCCTTGTTCCTGTATAAAGAGTTTGAATGTGATCATGGGTTTGTCTAATCTGTTATTTGTCATTATTTACTAGTATTTAAGAAGAAAATCTTTCAATAACTTAGAAATGATGATAAAATTTGTGACAACATATATTTTCAAAATTGGACCCCCCGCTTTTTTCGTACAATAATTTTTTTTGACGTAATCTATTGGTTTTTATTCCTATCTATTTCAAAATTTAAAATTTTCTTATACTTCCGATAATATTTTTTATTTTTGAATGACACAGATTCAGGTCATCATTTCAATTTCTCAAATCAGGTCTTAATGGTACGTGACAGAACTTATGACAATTTCAAAAAAAATAAGTCACCAAAACTAAAAAAAGTAAGACATCTCATGGAATATGTCATTGTTTTGTCCTTGATAAAATTTGCGGGACTTTGGTCAGTAAAAGTAAACCAGAAATTCGGATTATGGATTGGAAAACTTGTCTATCTAACTGCCAAAAAAGATCGGGGTATTGCAAGATACCAACTGGATTTCTGTTATCCCCGATTATCTGGAGAACAAAAAGATCAAATCGTTGTAGACATGTTCAAGAACCTTGGACAAACTCTGTTTGAAACGATCATTATTAATAAAATTAGGAAAAACCGGGATGAATGGATAAAACTAGACAACCCTGAGGTAGTTAAAGAGACGACCCAAGTGGGTAATGGTGTAATTATGGTTTTTGGACATATCGCCAACTGGGAGTTGATAGGTGTAGTCTGTGAGATGTTAGATGTATCTGGAATTATATTAAGTACACCGATTAGTGATAAACGGTTGGATAAGATCCTATTAAAAAATCGTCAGTCTAAAAATATTGAAATAGTTCAACACGGTAGTAAAATGGCAGGAATATCGATAGCCAAGAGTTTAAAGAAAAATGACATTTTACTTATGAGTTTTGATCAGGATATCCGAGTAAATAGTGTATTTGTCGATTTTTTTGGTCGAAAGGCTTCAACTACCCGAAATATTGCCATTTTCTCCCAAAAATATAATTCTCCTGTGGTTTCAGTTTTTAGTAAACGTCTTGAAGATGGTACTCATCAATTTTGTTTTGAGAATCTCTCTACCTCTTCAAATCCAAACAAAGAAGATGGGATTATGGATCTCACCCAATTGTATTCCAGTAAACTAGAAGAACATATCAGGAAAACTCCTTCCCAGTGGGTCTGGAATCACCGTCGTTGGAAAACCCAACCCGACATCTGAAATATTACACTTGATATCGACTATGCAGATGACGAGACAGGAACACACTTTCTTAAAGGATACCGGATTGTAACGACAGTAATATGATTCGTTTTTTAATGAGGGATACCAGATCGTTAGGGATTTTGTAACGAAAGTAGTAAGACTGATATTGAGATTGTTTCCAGAGGTAGGAGTTTAGTTCGATCTTAGATATAGCGATTCTCCGAGTGATATCGGTAGTGAGACCACCAGGTCTAAAATGACAAAAAATAGATTTGTAATATAATAGGATCGTGGAACTTTATTAGGTGTGTTGGTGGAGGTTATCGGAATCGAACCGATTACCTCGACGCTGCCAGCGTCGCGCTCTAGCCAAGTGAGCTAAACCCCCGTTGTTGACCTTATTTTTTACCCCAATCTAAATCAAGTGTCAATGGATAAGTGC
>PJEL010001023.1_pt1 | contig 30168 bp, 27 predicted proteins | sample 1853271 | NCBI WGS metagenome assembly PJEL01 (sample SAMN08108733, study PRJNA415343) | Invertebrate metagenome, whole genome shotgun sequencing project. | host: Globobulimina | place: Sweden: Gullmar Fjord | collected 2015-08 | reverse complement strand
ATTTTTTACCATCCAAAAACATAAAGTGGGATTGAATCGACTGGGAAACCTGAAACGCTTGGCATAGCCAATGTTATTGTCGTGGGTGGAGGCGTCATATCTACGCCAACACTACCAATACTAATACTAGTAGTATTAATGCTTATTGTGCCGCCAGACTGAGGGAGTATTCCAGCAACGCCGGGTATAAATAAGGTGGTAAAAGTATTGAGGGCCACGTTTGATTGTTGAATAAATAATGGAATTGTGTCAGTTTCAGAACCAACACCTTTTATAAATAATTCTGGGTCACTACCACTATTTATAGTTCCGACACCGTCTACAGCTAGTGTCATATATGAATTAATAGGAATAGATGTAACATTCGGCATTGATAAATCAAGGTCGGGAGTATTAACTGTAATAGCGCTTCTTGTGTGTAAAGGAATAAATGCATTAGAACCAGTATCAAACGCTTTCAAAAATAAGGGAATTGCTATAGATTCATCTGGTCTATTTATAAATAATGTGTTGCTAGAACCTATTGGAGTAGCATTTGTAAAGCCGGGAGGTGTCTTTATAAACAGTGGTATAGAGTCAGTAATTCCTTCGTTCATAACATATAAAGTAATATTGTCACTACTAGAATCATAATTACCATTTATATATAAAGTATTTGTATTATTTATTAATAATTCTGTCTGAGTGTTTTTTAGATATAGTGTATTGCTTTCATTGCTTGCAACATTATCAACAGCGACAAACAATGAAATATAACTATTAACTTCATTTCTATGACCCTCAATATATAATGGCCCAATCCCATTAGTTATTCCAAGTCCATCCATAAATAAAGAAAGAGATGTCGAATCACAACCAGAAGTTATTTCTGTTGAACCAATAGTAATAGATGTTCCACCTATTGATACAGATGAACAATCTCCGTCTAATGTTTCTGCTCCTACTGTATGTAATGTGGTAAAAGTATTTACTTCAATATGTCCATGAGTAAATAATTCAGTATCCGTATTACTTTCTGTTAGATGTCCATTTGTAAATAATGTTATTGCATTCGCGTATAGACTACCTATTACAAAAATAGAAGAATCTAATGTTCCAAGAATATTTGGTTGAGCGGCTAATTCAGCAACTTCATCAGGAGACAGTGCCCTATCCCACATTGCACCTCCATCAAACCTACTTTGTAAACAAACAGTATTATCTGTAGACCTACCACCAATAGTCAACATGTTGGTTGGAGCAGAAGCTAAAAGTCCAGAATATGTAGTAGCTACTGCATCTACTATACCATCTATATATACAATAGTCTCAATGCCATCAAATGTAACAACAATATCAATATTTTTTGATACAATTGTATCATTTGAGATATTATAAATTCGAGATACTCCACCAACATCTCCATACCACGATAATTTATCGGAAGAGTTTCTAAATAACGAAGGTGAAGGAATCCAATCTAACAACCTGTCATTAGAAGCAACATATGGTTCGATATATCCTCTCCACCATAATGTCACTTGAGTTAATGGCGTTGGTGGTTGTTTTGTCGCTTGTAATTCATCATTAACTCCATCCAAATCTACCGCATAACCATTAGCATCAATAGCCCAATCACTAACAGACATATTTTGAAAATCTAAATGAGAACCGTTAGGACTCATATCATAAACAGATTCACCCCCACCCTCAACAACAGGCCAATATCCAATTAATCCATTCCATAAATATGGAGAAATACAATTAGCGCCACATGAATGCGACACCATAAGTATTTCAGAAAATGAAGGAATATATGCGCTCATTATTGAACTTCTAATGGAGCCGGTGTTAAAGTAAACGTGCTTAAATTAACTGTGTTTTTAATATCATCAGCAGTCTTATTATATATACACGGAGAAACATATCTAGTTGGAATTCTTGTTGTTCCACTAACAGTCATGTTATGTGCAGCATCGGTACTTGTAACTTTCAATATCCCAATTAGTTTCATGTTTTTAATCATGTTTGTATCTCCAGCGGCATCAGACACTCCAATTCCACCATCTGGATTAGTTCCATCTGACCACGATAAATATATAGGGATGACTTCATCAACAACAGGAGCAGCTTCAAACTGTACTGTCAAACTCCATGAAAATTCTCTGGCATTTGTAGCACCGGCACCTAAATCCACCCTATCTCCATATCGAACATTCCCAGCAGTTAAATTCGTTAAGGTAAGAACAGCATCCCCACCCGAATCTTTCCACACTATTGGTGTTTCTCGTGTAACATATATTTTATTTGCCATTATTATTTACCTTTCTATTTAAGCAATACCAAATCCAATTTCACGAAGTCTGGACACCACACTATCAAGTTCTGGACCCACAACTTCCATAACCTTTTCACTAAAGCCATCTCCACCAGCAGTAATAGTAGTCTCGCCACCTTCTACGGTCACAGTAATAGGTTCATGTGTATGAGTCACGTTAATTTGAATCTCTTGAGCTAATGCGTCACGAATTTCCGTTGCCGCACCTTTCATTCCTTCTGTTGCGGTCGCTAAACTCGTAACAACAGCAGCTAATTGAGCAACACCATCAGTAAAACCAGTTGTTGCCGTTGATAAACCAGTAACGCTTTCACCAAGTGTCGTAGAAGAACTTTCTAAATTAACACTTGCCTCATTTAACGCTGTGGAAATTTCAGCAGGCAAGGCTTGTAGGCCCTCTTGCATGGTTACGGCACCCGCTTGGAATGAGATTGATGCCTCATTCATAATCTGTGCAGACGAAGCTAATTGGGCAGAAGATTCTGTTAGTGAATTCAAAGCGGCAATTGATTCACTTGACAAAGTAATGGTTCCCGAACCACCACCTGATACCGAACCACCACCTTGATAACCCTTGACAACCCCTCCTCTTGCTAATCCCTGTACCGCTGGTTTACTAAGTACGAACTCTCCACCTTGTAGAATGGCCGCTTTATCTCCAGTTCCAGGAACCATACCTCCATTATGGAATTTGGGAACTCCACGGTCTTTAAATCTTTGAATTTGAGATTCTAATCTCTTTAAGATTATAGCCTCTTGTTCTAAAGCTGATTTTTTTTGAGATGGACTAAAATCACTAGCCCGACTAAATAAACCTGGATTTAAAATATTTTGAGTTCGTTCTTTGGATTTTGCAATTCTGTCTTGAATAGATTCTAATCCACTTCTACCGCCTCTATTAAAAATTGTAATACCACCAAATGACGCACCGCCAGAACTAGAACTAGAACGACCCAATCTTGCTTGGCCAGGATGTTCTCTAGCAAACTTATCACGCCTATCCTGCTGTCTTTGTAAAAATTCTTCACGAGTAATTTTACCACCACGCCTAGCGTATGAAGTACCATCATTAATATTGGGATTACTCCCTCCATTGATTTGCTTCAACAACCCCATATTTCTTTGAGTAGCGGCTTGATTCACAACAAACTCACCCGGCGTTAACATTGCGGGAACAGTATCGGTGCCCTGTCTTTTAAATATTGTTCCACCAAACGCTTTATTAACCGCTTTCTTTGTCCCATCGGCATTAAATTTAGATAAATCAAATTCTAATCTACTAATCTCTTTTCTTAATTCTTTTATTTTATCTGGTAGTCCTGATAATGATTCGGAATTAAGTTTAGATAATTCTGCACCAACACTTTTTAGTGTTAATCCTTCTTTCTCAATAAGACCAAAAACTTGTGATGAATCAGAATCATCTAAACCGCCCTGAGCAGCGGCTCTAAGCTCTTTCATTTGGTCAGACACTCTTTTATTTATAGTGGTAAGAATTAACTGAGTAATATGTCCCTGTATATCTCTGTCATCTTGTTTACCTTTTGTTCCAACGGCTTTAGCTATTTTCTCAGCAATTTTATTTTGCAGTTCACTTTCTGAATCTTTATCAAGAACACCTTGAGACTCTAAAAATGACAAAAATCCAGAATCTTTTATGTCCGCCCCTATTTTTTGCGTGTCTATCGTTTTAGAGCGTTTGGCTTTATTAAAGATATCTTGAAATTGTCCTCTTACATTAGAACGTGTAGAAAATTCCTCAACACCACCAACACTAATATTTCCAAATCTGCCTGTTCTTACTGTGTCTTGACCAAAATCTCCACTTCTAGTAACATCTCTAACAAATCTTGTGCCAGCTCTTAAATTTTTGAGATTAGTAACAGCACTAGATTTTGTGCTGAAAGCCTGCGCTGTTCTAATAGCAGCTAACTCATTAATACTTCCTTTATTGGTAAAAGGACCAATAGCTGTTTGTAGATTACTTACTTGTCCTTGTTGACCCTCTAATAAACCCCTTTGTGCTTTAGCAGTACCCAGTCGTCGTTCAAGTGATACTCGTTGTACAATATTGAGTTGTTTAGTAACACCCGTAGCAAAATCATTAAGAGCTGTCTCCATCTTAGTAACCAATGAAGTATCTCTATCTTTAAGACTAGCTATGAATTGAGTTTCTACTGCTTTACGGCGTTCAAATAACGCATCTAACTTAGCAATTGCATTTTGCTCTGCTACATTTCTTTTACTTGGGTCTGAATCAGCAACGCTGAGTTTAGGACCGCCAACAAAACCAGCAGCAGGACCAGCAGGAATACTCCCAATTCTACCAATAATGGCTGCTCGGCGAGCAGCTCCTCCTGTTCTTGATTTTCCTTCTTTGTCAAGACCAGCTAATGGAGTTATAATATTCTCAAATCGTTTTAATAAATTATTTACACCTGCTCGACGACCTTCTGGAATTTGGTCAACAGTTAACTGACCACTTGTAACCTTTACTGTGTCTGCAATACTTTGCAACAATTTTTGTCTATCTGCTCTTGTCCCAAATGTAAACTGTTCAGCAACACCAAAACGGGCCTTCTTACCTTCTTCTAAAGAATTAAGTGTTTTTTGAATATCCGCAGCCTCGGTGGTAACGTCACCTAAAAGTTGTAAAGCTTTACGTAATTTCTCGGCCTCAAGATTTAGTGCCTCAAGTCTCTCTCCAGAAGCAGTTGCTTCCTCCGCAAATGTCTTAGATTCTTGTCTAGCAGTCGTTTCTTTTTCAATCTCATTGCTTAATTCTCTTAATTTACCACCGATAATGTTAACGTCAAACGGGTCAATAGTACGAGTACGACTAAAAGCCTTGGTTCCAGACAATAAACCACTTACCTGCGCACCTTTAGCAGCTCCAGCCCCACCAAATAATTTGCCAGTACCACGATTACGAGCATTAAATAAAGTTTCTTCTGCTTGAAAGTTTTGTTGTAGAACCTTGAGACGACGGTCTGTTATCTGTAATTCAATATTAAGACGAGTTTTCAAAGCTGAATCAAATTGGCTCACAGCAGCAAGCATGTTTGTTCCAATCTCTTCAAATTTATCAAATATTGCCAGAGGTCCAGAACCACCAATGTCGGGAAGAACAGACCTTGCATCGCTACGAATTTGAGCTAAAAATTCTCCTAGCTTACCACCTTCTCCAGTTGTTTTTGTTCTAATTCCTTGGGTTAATATATTTATCAAATCATCAGAACCAATTAATCCACGAAACTGCTCTTTGGCTTGTTCTTCAAATCGACGACTAATATCAGCTCCGTCTAATTGAGCACCAGAACGAGCAATGTCAGATAAAATCCCTGGAACTTCATCTAATATGATAGCCAAGTCTTTGGTTCGATTTAATACGGCTTGTCCAGAAGCAGATTGGCCACCAAAACCGCCAAGGGCTTGGTCCAAACTAGAATTAAATTGACTAGAATTACCTATTCCAGAGGTTCCTATTTGAGAGAAACGACCAAAACCAGGACCACCCGTAAATTGACCAAACGCAGTTTTGCCCTCAGCTAAAGCAGAACTAACACTTAATTGATTCCCAAAGTCATTCAACTTGCTAACCATATTAGATAATGAATCACCAAAATCTCTAAGAACTCCAAGTGAATTATCAAACTCTACCAATGAAGCGGCAGCGTCTTCTCGTTTAGCATTTATCTTATTTCGTACTAAAATTTCTTTTGAAATGTTCCTAGAAATTTCTCTAGTAGACTGTTTGTAAGCAACAGACAATTGGTCTATAATAGAACTTCCACTATTAACACTAGACTTAAATTCACGAATACTTGTTACAGAATCTAAAATAGAATCTTTCAAATTGGTTAAAGCCGATAAGTTTGAAGTAATGGCCTTTTTACTAGAAATTATTTCAGACCTATTTCCACCAGCGCGGGCCTCATTCAATAAAACAAGTTGTTTTTGCAACAAAGGTCCTATCTCAGCAAGTTCTGATGAGCCGACTACATCAATATTACCAGATGATAAACGCTGTAAATTAGCAGAAAGACTTGTCGATACTTCCTCACCACGAGCCCGTCTATTTATACTACGAAGTCTTTTTACTTCGGTACTAATATTTCTAACATGACCAGAAATGGCACCCCCAATACCACCAACGATAGCCCCTGCAACGGCACCAATAGCTGTGCCCACAACAGGAACAACACTTCCTATAAGAGCGCCAGCAGCAGCGCCTCCTCCTATACCAACGCCTTGGTCAAAAAGTATTGTGCTTTCACGAGCTTCATCAAAAGACTTTTCCATCTCTTGTGTACTACGAGCATTGCTGGCAGTTGCCTCTGCCGCTGCTGTAGCCTGTTGACTAAAGTAAATAAGTGCAGTGCTAGCAGCAGCAATAATTCCTGTGAAAGCAAGTGTTGAAACACCCAATCCGGTCAAATTTTTAGATACAGTATCTATACGACTACCAGAACGCAAACTTAATCTACCACCAGTAAATCTACCAGCCCCTCGCCCTGCTCTATCTCGTCCAAATAAAATGGCACGGTTGCGACTAGGTAAACCTGCTCGTCCTCTTCCAACACCGACTTGTTGTCCAAAAGATTGCATAGTTCCAAGAATAGCACGTATGCCCTCAAATGAAAAAGCTAATGTCGTAACTACGTTAAGCAGGGAAGCCATAGCACTGTCAGCTTCAACAAGAGTGCCAGCAAAAGTAGACAAAATACCAATTGTAAGAAGACCGCCACCAGCACCGCTGCCAACATTACCACTCTTAACAACACCCCCATTAGCAAAATGTTGAACTCTATTAAGGTTATTCAGTCTTCCCTGACCAATAGTTTGCGCTGTTTTTTTATTGATAACAAACTCACCAGGGGTAAGCATGGCTGGAACAGTGTCTCCACTACCAACGCCCCCAACAAGACCGCCAGAAGCAAAGCCGCGAGGACGACTAGCGGCAGCCCTATTAAATCTCATGGCTGTCGCCAAATTATTTATAGATTGAATTAGTGACACCATTGTTTTATTAAGTTGTGCTAATACGGTTGAATTACCACGAACCGTCTTATCATTACGTTGTGTTTGAACAGCGCTATTATCCAATGATTTTGTATTGATATTAGTTATTGTGGTATTTTTAGTCTGAGCTTGAGTATTGGCCTTAGTAGTAATAGAACCTTTACCTCCACCTCCACCAAGACCACCAAGAAATCCGCCACCAAACTGTCTAGCTACAGATATGCCCTTAAATGCAGCCAAGCCAGTCAACAAAGGAATAATTGGTTTTAACTGTCTTAAAACAGTCACTAAACTACTAGCAAACTGTAATGCAAATTTAGCCAAACTCTTAAACAAATCACTACCAACAACCTCTCTTGCTAACTTAATAAATTCTTCACGAACCTTACTAAATTGAACAGCTAAAGCATTTTGGGCGATAGCAGCATCTTCGGCGATACTTTCAGTTCCAGCCGTAGCGGTAGCAAGAGCCTTTTGAGAAACGGCAAACTGTTGAATCAATGGAATAACTTTAGATACTTGACGAAAACCACCAAGCTCCTCAGTAATACGTGAGAAACGAACATCTCTTGGGTCTAAATTTTTCAACGCAAAACTTAATTGTTTAACAGCTTCAAAAGGACCAACAAACTTTCCATCCAAATCTTGTAACTCAACACCAAAGTCCTGTAAAAATTTAATTGTTCGAGGACGTTGTAAACGAGTAAAGATAGTACGGAAACCAGTAGCAATGGAATCGGCGCTTTCACGTGTGGTTGAACGAACACTAGTAAATAACGCAATCAACTCTTCAAGATTACCACCGGCTGCTTGAAACGCTCCACCAGTACGACGAATAGCAGAAATAATATCTGCGCTTTCAACAGCGAAAGCACCGGCAACAGCATTCATAGAGCCCAATTTAGATTCTAACATACCTGCCTCAATTCCAAATTGACGCATAGCAGCAATAGCACCTTCTGTTGTTTGTTTCATAGAATCAAACGTAGGAGACAAATCTGTTTTAGCAATAGCAGATAAAGCTATTTTAGTTTCATTGGCAGACAAGCCAGCCTGAGCTAACGTTCTACTAATCCCAACTAACTCACTAGAAGCAACACCAAATGTTGTGCTTAGTCTACCAATCTCATTAGTCAAACCAGTAAGAGCTTCTGCTGTTTTACCAGTAACTTGTTGAACACGAATCATTTCACGCTCAAAGTCAATAGCTGCCCTAACACCTTGTTTAATACTGGTAACCAAACCAATTAAAAGACCGGCGGGAATACTAAACGCCAAGAATCGACGAACAGCCAAAGCAGAAACACGACCAAATTCAGCCATTTCAGTGGCAGCAACTTTGCTGTTAGTAGCAATACTTTTCATATTTTGAGAAGCAGTACCGGCAGCTTTATTAACTCGACTAGCTTTAACACCAGTTGTTTGCATACCCGTGGCAACAGCATTCAAAGCTGTCGAAGCTGCCTGAGCATTAGTAGTTAAATTTTTAAGTAAATTATTGGTATTCGTAATGGAAGTATTGAATTTTTTAAGTTGTGAACCAGTATTAGTAGGAATATTTAAAGCCACATTTGCCTTAATGTTATTTAACTTAGATTGAATTCTATTAACAATCTGAGTTACGTCTTTTGGTCCCTGTAGTTGCAGTCTGGCAACGAGATTAAATGCTTGAGCCATATTTCTCTACCCTTTGTATATAAAAAAAGACTATATTATCAGCGTCGAGATTAAAGTACCTCGCCTCACCGACAATATAGCCCTATCCGCACATCAATTAACTAGAAGGCTTTTTGGCCTTCTTAGTAGGTCGTGATTTCTTTTCTTTAGAAATAGCCTGTTTTACTGAGTCATCACCTGAATCGTTATCTGGGTCTGATAAAGCATTTCCCTTTTCATCAAGAAATGGAGATTGCTCAATATCAAAATTACCATCTTTGTCTACACGACGACCTTCAATATCAACCAATTCATTATTTTCATCAATGTAATGACCATCACTATTAATAAAACGGCCTTCTGTATCAATAAGTTGTCCATCCTTATTAACTAATCGAAGGTCTTCATCAACAAACTTCCATTTTGATAAAAACTTATTTTCTGGTAAACCAAACTCATAATTCTTATCTAATTGAAACATCATAGACGCCAATACCTGGGCTCCTTGAAATGCCTCATCTTTATCTCCATTTTCAAGATAGTCATCAGTATCTTTATACACAGGCTTCCCTGTCTCATTATACACCAAACAGAGACTTACAAGCGTATTAAATCTGGCGTTTTCAGCTTGACCCTCAGCAGTAAGTGCATCAAGCTCATTTTTTTGTGCAATCAATTCACGAAGACTAAATCGTGTTCTCCTCATATCAATTGCCAATTCACGAGCTTCTGTTAGTTTAATACCGCCTTTTTGAATCTTGAGTTCCATCTCATTGATTTTACCTACAAGTTCCTTTTGCTCAGATTCTTTCTCATCATTCCACAATCCTTGTTCTGTCATGTGAGTTGCTATTCGCTGTCTCAACAGGCCACCAGAACCGAGAGAAGCAGAAAAAGCAGCGTTATAAGATTTTTGAGCCTCTCTACTAGCCACTGGCCCAGGTTCAACAACGGCATATTCCACAATTTTTTCCGTGCCATCCTTATCATTTTTATGGGTAACCTTAAATGTTTCCTTCTTACTCATTTGTTTCTCCTTGTGAATCCATCACCTTAAAATCAATGTGATGTCTATTCCACTTTACAGTTTGATTAGAAATTTCATTACGCACCGCACGTAATTGAGTATTTCCATTATTCAAAACACTGGTCCTTGCACGAATCCAAAGCTCTAACATGTCTCTTTCCTCTTTAGTCAAATCATTCTCATCAGAATCTTTTCCCCACAAAAATCCAAACTCTTCTTCAAAAGCAGCCAGAGCGCCTATGAATGATGTGCGAATCTTCGTTGACACAATCTTTTCAAGTCGTCTTCTGGACTGTTCCAAAAAGCGTTCTTTAGTGGAATCTTTCATTTTATTTTTCAGGGCCTTTAATTGACCATGATTAATAACATCAGAGTTTTTTCTTACATTATCCATAATTATCTCCTTGATGATTGTTGCATTCTTTCACGAAATTGTTGGGCAGCTTGAACAGACATTTGCTGTTTTGCGTCAGGCATATGCTGTTCTCCAACAACTTTTTTAGTTTTTAAAACTGCTGCCCTTTGCCGTTTCATAAACGCGGTACTGGCATCATTCATATTATTAATACGATTAGCATCATCTTGGGTATCAGCCATGACATATACTTCTTGAGCCCCAGACTTATGCTTTCCACCTTCTTGTTCGCGTTTTGCGTTTTCCCTTTTCTTTTGTTCAACAATAATCCAACCATCTAATAAATCATCATCTTCAACAACATCCTTATCTGGAGGTTCTGGATGTTCATTTATATTGTCGTATAATTTAGACCAAGCAATTAAATTTTGTTGTTCCTGAGTTAACCACGTTGATGGAACTCCAAATACCCTACCTTCTTGTCTACCACTAGACCAAATCATTCTCCATACATGATACTGAGCCAAGGCCCTAAGCTCAAGCTCACCAGGACGATTACTGGAATACGCCTCCAATAAATTTCTTAACAACCAATCATTACAAGTTTCTAAATCAACTGGTTGTTGATTACCGTCTTTTGTATTTCTGGCAATCAAATATTGCATTTGAATAGTTCTAGCCAAACCAGTCTGTGTATAAAAATCGTAGGCGTGTCGCCTAACTGACAATTCAGCTTGTCGTTTGCGTAAGCGTCTTACTATTCGACGAGTCTGTTCTACACGAGAACTTTGAAAAGAAACATGTCTTTTGAACATCTCAACTTTTAAAGCATCTATTCTCATAGGAGCAGAATTTAGTTCTGTTTCCTCATCCATTGTCCATAAATGATTATCAAGTAAAATTTGCAACATTTCTTCGTCAGTCAACACTCCATGAAATGAACATTCATAAAGAGCATCTTCATATTCAAACGCAGCTTCCATTTTATGAGCAGGAGAGGGGGCACTGATGTAATATGGCTTATCCATTATTACGCATCTGGTTATCCCCGTCATTACCTGATGAAGTACGGTCTCCTGATTGTTTCTGATTCCCATTCCTAGTCTCCAGTTCTCGTTTAAGAGCGGCCTCTGACTTCAATAGACCATCCACCTCTTCCTGCTTAACTTGTAGTTGTGCCTGGATTTGTAGAATACGTTTTTCATATTCAGAAATAACAGCAGAGAATTGTTCCTCTCTCACCTTGATTTGGTGATGGGAATCTAGATAAAGACTACCTACGATAGAAGACATTTCTTCGTAAGTCCAGCCTTTTTCGCGAGGCAATTGGTCAGCATCAACTGCCTGGACAGGAATAGCCGTTGTGTCGGCTTGTTGTTGTTCAAAAGAAGGGGGTTGGGTAGCTTGATTAAAGTCCATAATATATACTCCTAAAAAAATAAAATCCTAAAAGAAAATAAGGGCAGGGCAAACCATACCCAATTATTTTCTTTGTTCCAGGTCAGGTCAAACCAAAAGATTGACAATCACCCCACCAATAGCCATCTCGTCTCCACCCATAGAAACGGACGTACTAATGGTGGGTTCTAAGGGCGTAGTACGAACACGGGGTCTAAGTAATGCTTAACATCAAAATCATTAAAGTTACTATAACTATATGTAACTTCCATGTTTCCACCACCAGCGTCACCACCACTAACACCGACACTTGACAATTTGTTGACAGAGCCCGAATCAATAACCAAGCCTTCACAAAGCACTAATTTAATAGTTTCGTCTACTAGGTTATAACGAGTTCCACAACCAGAATTATCTCCGTAGATACCCTCTTCTATAGCAGAAATCATATCACCAGAGACACTAATAACACTTAGTTCATTTGTTACTTCTACTGGGAAATTTACATATCGAAAATATGTTCCTTGGCGACCCAATTCAAATAATTCTTCACGACCAAAATCAGTGTTAACATTCCAGCTTTGAACATGAACACCATATACGCCATCAGTTAGAGTATTAAGACCTGAATTTGACCCCGCCGTTTGGTCAACACCAGGAATATTTCTTGGTAGAAGAGACACATTTGCTCCACTACCAAAAATAACATCTTCACGACGGTTAACACCACCAGAACCAGCAATAGAACCAGGAGATGTTCCTTGGCCGCCAGCGCTCCAAGGACCAGTGCCCCAGTTTGCGGCTGTTAGGTCATAAGCACCGGATGCAAAATTACCGGTATCACCACCAAGAACCCAGACTTTGTTGTTTCCAACCAAAGTACATGTTTCTGTGGCGTTGCCGTCTACGCCTACCGCGTAACCAACAGAAGATATATAAAGACCGCTCATATGAACTTCTGTTCCAACGGTCCCTTCTGCCACATTGGCCGCGTTGTCTCCTTCTGGGTAAATAGCAATTGCCATTTTACATATACCATCAGAACGACCAGCTAAAGTAGAATTAGTAGGGGCTATGCCCTCGGCATCTGCTTGTGTTGCCAGTAAATATACAGGCGGATAACCATCCATAACCTTTTCTGTTGATACTTCAATATCGGGCACCCCCTCAATATTTTCATAAAGAGCAAGCTGACCAATCTCAAATACCTGTTCAAGGTTAAATGTAGTTGTCACACCCAATGTTTGCAGACCACGGATAGTTTCATAAGTATTTGAATCTAACGGAGCAATACCAGCTCGTTGAATCGCATAGAAAACTCGTTTATTAGCCACTGTTTTTTCTCCTAATTTTTTTTCGCTTTAAGGACTAAGCTACTATATTATACACCATAGCAATCAAAACCTATATATTCTCGAAAATAGCTTCACAGGTTAATCTTACCACACCTCTATATAGCCAGTCATTGGTTGTTTGTATAACTTGACTTTGAGCATCTCGTAACATAACTTTAGCCCATCTAAACCCACCCTCTCCTGTTGGAGCAATAATATCAGGATACTGCATAGGATTACTAACTGGACTACCTTTAACATCAATATCTACAGGAAACTGTGCCCCTTCTTTCATCAAACCTCTATCTGGTAATATAATTACCTTATCATTTTGATGACCTAGAATGTTGAGTATTTTATCTCGTTCGTCACTAGTTTCAGACAAAACATATAAAAGCATGTCTTGATAAACCCACTGACCACCACCTAATTGATACGGTTTATATCCTCGGCGTTGAGAAAGTTCTAATCCTATGGTTGGCATTTGACGACGAGCCTCAGCCAATTGATTATTTGAACCTGAACCAACCACATTCCAATCAGACCTTGACACATTTAATGAACCATATAAAAGTTCCTGTAATTCAGGTTCTTTTGACGGAGCTGTTGTTGGAATACGAAAAGAATAATCCGCTCTAACATTTAACGAAGTGCTTATTGCTGTATCAAATACTATACGACCACGAGGAAAATCAACATAATGTGCATAAGTACCAACCTCGGTGGCTGTAGTTTTAAAAGCCCCAGCAACATAAACACCGCTACATTGTTGCGGTTGGACAGAATATGAAATACCTGTTTCCCACACCCAATCTTTTCTAATCGATTCCCACACTTGACCATCTGTAAAATTAGGGTCTGTCACAGGACGCAAAATTGCTGGATGCCCACCATATAAACCGCTAGATTGAGAATACAAAACATTCTCAAATCCACCAATTTGTAGTAGAGACCACTTAATCCATTCAATGACACCATATTGTAAGTTGTCATTGAAGTCATCCTTGCGCCAATCTGTCATACCTCTAAATGATGTAAAACTTTGTAATGCCATTATTAAAATCTCCTTTTTGTCTCTTTTACCAACAATTGTCCTATTTCTGGCATTGCATCAACTACAGCGCGAGTAGCATAATTATTATCAGGAATTCCTGAAAATTCGGGGGGAACGCCCCAACCAGCGCCTTTGGTTTTTTTCATAATCGTATTTGTTCCCGTTCTAGACCTTGCTGTTGGTATCATAGGATTCCACACCCTGTGTGAAGTAATAAATATATCAGAACCTTTTGTTAACAACCATTCTAACCACGGTATATTCTGTCCCTTCTCAGTTGTATAATTTGCATACGACTGATTCAAAACATCATTATAATCTGCTTGAATTGCCCTAACAACAACAACGGTTCCAAGTATTCTATTTCCAACTATTCTTGGACGACTAATATCTACATGTGTAGAACGTACCCATGCTCGCACCAAACTGTTTATGGCAGACTCACTATCAGCAACACCAAGCTCAGCGCGCAAACGACCGTCTTGAGTTACCATGCTTAAATACTCTGGTTGTGCCATTAAAGCTGCCTCAAGAATTGGTTTAACCCCACGTCTAATAGAATTCTTAAAAGCTGTGCTTGAAAACTTCTTAACCAACTCTTTGTGCATTGCACGCATTAACTTGTCTTGAAATTGACCAACAGGAGTTACCATTTTCATACTAATAGACATTCCGGTATTAAGACTAACCACCACCAGTCCTCCTCATCACCTGAGTAAAATATCTATTTTGTCTAAAACCCCAAGGTTGAGCTTCTCCTTCACGAACAGCTCTAAAATTACGAATATTCTTTAATTCATTATTAAGAAGAACCGTGTTACAACGTTCAAAATTAGCAAGCTGATTCATATATCCAATAACAATACAGCGACCTTGAGGGTCTGCTACTTTAATACCAATTTCACGCCACGAACTAGAATCCCAATAAATACGAAGTCTCATTGTTTCTGTATAAGGTAATTCTAAAATTCCCTTGCCTTGACACCTGGGGCAAATCCCATGATTCGCAAATGATATAGGCCCACCGGTTTTATAAATATTAGATGAACGCTTACTATAAGGGTCATATATACAGTTGTCACACTCTTCTCTTTTAGCAGGGAAGACAAGTGTACAAGTAGACCCAAGCTCACCATCAATGAACTCGTCAGCCACCCATTCGTGCATATCTAAAACTTCACCAGGAATATCAAAGTTTCCTAGTGTTGGTAGTTTATCAGCCATGTGTGCTTACCTGCGTATATAATTATAATAAATTAAATTAAAAAAAAGAAAAATGTAAGGACTTTATGGAGCCCCTCCATTACCCATAGAGCGGTCTCCCCACTTTGTATTAGCAACAGCTATACCTTTATCATCAGGAACTATTTTGCCTCCATATTTTTGAATAATACCCCCTTCGCTATGCCCTACTATACGAGTGCCTTCTTTTTGTGGTTCTCCACCATCAGATTTTGTAGCTAAATCAGCCATTATAATAACTCCTATTAGAAAAAATATTTTTTGTTATGGTAAGTTAAAAACAAGATGAATGTCAAGACCTTGAACATCAGTTCCAGCGGCGTCCACATCTATACGAATCACATCTCCGGTTGATACATCATCATTGTCGGTATCCACAGTATGCGCCGTCGTTGCTGTGTACGAAGTTAATTCACTAACATCAATAGTAATCGCAACAGAAAGCATGTCGACCGCATCAGTGCGATTATGCACTTGAATTGATGGCAATCCACTTGAAGACACAACATACACGCAAGCATGTGCGGCGGTCAAGTCATAACCGTCTAAACTAGCTGGAACGGTAAAATAGAGCCTACCATCTCCCGTGCTTAAAGCTGTAGAAGCATCACTTTGTATTACATGAGTAACTTCCGCGTCAAATTCAACGGCAGTTTCACCACTATTAACTTTTAGGGTTTTTCCTGCATTGTCTGTATAATCACTAGGCGTATCAGATAAAGCAGTAAAATCGGTTACGCCAGACCCACCACCACCGCCACCGGCAGTGCTATTTGGAATTTTGCCACGCAAATCTTCGGTGTCGCGTAGTGTCCAGTCGGTGCCGTTGGATTCAAGCTGGTATGTAAATCGAGCAATTAAAAAACCTACACCCTGAAACTTTTTTGGAATACTATACACGCTGTAGTTCGACGCATCACTAATAGCTTGGTCATATAAGTTCTTTTGATATGAGTTGGTGGGTAAATTAATCATTAAGTGTGATGGCTCATTAACTTTGTTCTGCACACCCCATAAAACAAAACTAAAACTTCTGTTTGCCAATGAAACACCAGCAGAATCGTTAACAATTGTATTTAAGTTAGTCACTTCAACATAAGGTGTGGTATTATGATTAACGATATGTACATTATCGCCTGTCTGTGAATCCAGCGCGGGAAAAGACTGTTTGTGTAATTGGTAAATAACGCCAGAAGTACAAGATACATACACATCATCAGGAGATGTATCTACAATCGTACATGTACCAGCAGCACCGCTATCCCATTGTGCTTCAAATTGTCGTAACTTCTCACCAATATGAGACAAGTGTCCTTGAAACAAATTGGTATCTTCGACATGGTCATTCCAGTTTTGGTTACGTAATGCGCCAATGTCACCCTCGGTTATTGCAGCGGTCAATAATTCTACCTGGGCAATCTTAATATGTTCTGCGGAAGGCCAATCAGATGTACTAACAGTAAGTACTTTGGTACTTTTGGGAATATACACAAAGTTTGACTGTGGAACTGTGGCGGTGCCAGCCGTCAACACGATAGTTGCACCGGGGTCAGTGTCCAACATAGTAAAACCATCACTGAATATCATGGTCATATCAGGATGACCGTTTGTCGGCACGAGTGTTCCAGTGATAACACCACCGGTAGCATCAACTGTAAAATCAAACGACTCTCGAAACACACCGTTCCAAAAATTAATTATAGTATCATCCGCTGTTCCCATTACACCAACAATAATTTCGCCATTAACAGCATCATCAACGGTTACTCCTCCAAGTTGTATAGCATAATTTGGAAATTCAGGTTTGGTAGCAACAAATTCACCAGCAGTTGTTGGACTTAACCAAAGGGTGTCTCCAAGAGAAAATGAACTTGTGTCAATATCTCTAACTTTGCCAAATCGTGTTGCTGGTCCTTCTTGACCATTAAGAATTTCAGCGGTTGTAATGACAACTTCACCACTAAAACCCTCATGCGTATCTGCTATGGCAGGAGCTACAGATGGTCTCCCATTAAAACCCCCTACTGGATGTACTGGCGTTCCATCAGATATTGTAACACCAGTAGCATTATAAACAATAACAAGGTCTTCTTGACCAGTTTGTAAGGTTGTGCCCCATTTTGTATGAATGTCTAATGTTTGGTCTGTGGTATTCCAATGTAATTCGCCCTCATTAGTAGTAGTTGAAGTTGGGGTAATATCAAGTTGAATAGTATTAACTTCTTCCAAATCTCCATTATCACTTAATGTAACAACAGAATTTAATAAGGTTACTCCACCAACACCATCAAAACGAGCTATTGCATTATCTGTAGAACTTCCAGGCCCATTAACATCACCACCTCCAGAACCTCCCATATTACCTTGTGCAATCCATGAACTCCCCACTTTTCTGTAATAATCATGATTAGTATCATTGAGATAATAATCATTTGGATACCCAAGACTATCACTGGGAACTCCATCGTCATTATACCAAGCAGAAGAAATATCAGAACTAAAATTCAAACGACCATCAAGGACACTAGTTTCTGAACCTTCATATCCAATTCCAGCATCAGTAATATCATTTTCAGGAAGATAATGAACAGCATCTCCATGGTCAATATCATTAGCAGGAAAGGCCCTTGTTATATATGTTGACATTATTTAAAAACTCCTACCTACGCCGGGTGTTCTATATGTAGAATAAGGACCAATAATTGAACGACCAACAGACCCGTCTCCAATTTTATAAGCAGTTTTTGCTTGACTGTATGACGCACATGCGTCCTCTGCTAAACTGCCTAAGTGTTTAGCCCTATCTTTGGTATCAACAAAAGCCGGACCATCCTTAACACTAATAGCTTTTTTAGCGGCGTCTCTACGCTCGCCCTGAGAAATTAAACACACTGTTCTTAATGCTACCAAGGCAATAAAATCTTCATCACCCACATCAACTGGGTCTGGTGTTATTGTAACGGCTTCTAAATTAATAGTGTATGATGTGGAAAAAGTTAATTCTTGTGTGACCAACGTAGCTGATATAACAATAAATTCTTCTAATTTAGTACAACTATATATATATGGAGGTGTTAAATCAAATATCATACCTCTAACAATAGGAATCATCGTAGTAGACCATGACATAATTATTTATCCCTTACTGATAAAAGACCATCGCCTTCGATGGTTTGAGATGCATCTGTAATAACGATTATTTCTATGCGATATGTACTATTATTAGTACCACCAGAAACCCAAAAAACAACAGAATCGTCTGTCTTCACTTCATTATACACCGTAAGGTCGGATGAACCGCCTCCTCGCAGTGTGCTACCAATTGAACTAATAGAGCTAATAACCTCAGCACCGCTAAGTAAAGCTGTAAAATCCATGGTATATTGACGGACTTCTGATGGTTGTTTCACCAAAATTTCTGGTGCTGTTACTGAACAGGACATAATAATCTCCAGGTAGTTGGTCTACTTTGTAAAGTAAAGGTATCTTCTTGTTCTAAATTTGTTATTATAATTTCACGACTTGGAAGTGTAAAGGTTGCACAAGGAAGAGATGTAATATCTATTACTGAAATTGGGCTCGTCCATGTGTCTCCCGATTCTGCTCCCTCTGTAATGGACGCCAGTGCAATAAGAGTCGCTGAAAAAGCATCACTGGACTCTGCTCCTTCGGAAACATCTTGTGTTGCACTAACAACTAAGCCAGTAAATGAACTATCTGATTCTGCGCCTTCTGATACGCTAGAAGCAATAATTAACACATTTGAAAAACTGTCGCTAGACTCAGAGCCTTCTGTAATACTACTAAGAAGACCAAGTTGAGCAGCAAAAGAGTCTGATGATTGAGCGTTTTCCGAAATACTTTGAGGTGTAATTATTGCATTATCAAATGTGTCCCCAGATTCCACCCCCTCTGTTATTCCTGTGTTTGCAGTTAAAATATTTGTGAAAGAATCATCTGATTCTGCACTCTCAGCCACTCCCACAACAGCAATAAGAGAATTATCAAATGAATCGCCAGACTCAGCGGCTTCTGTAACATCTTCAAGTAAACCAACAACAGCAGTAAAACTATCTGATGATTCTGCTGCTTCTGATATACTTTTAGATGTAATTAAGACACCAACAATAGTGTCATCAGATTCTGCCCCCTCTAATACACTAACTGGGGCGATAAGAATATTGGTGAAGGAATCACTTGATTCAGCGGCTTCCTGAACACTTGCCACTCCAATCAAACTATTTACATAAGTATCCGCTGACTCAGCAGCTTCTATAATAGAGGAAGCTAGGACTACTTGAGCGCTGAATACACTGTTTGACTCTGCCGCTTCACTTACATCTTGGGGAGAAATTATTGTATCTGCAAATACGTCGCTGGATTCAGCGGATTCAGATATGTTTTGAGACGCAATAATAGTTCCAATAAATGAACTATTAGATTCTACAGCTTCGCTTATACTTTGAGGGGAAACAATTACTTCCGTAAATGTGTCGCCGGACTCTACCCCCTCTATTACTGCTCCTGTTTCTTCCCCCGTAGTAGGTGTGTGGAATATCACCGACAGCCGATTTCCCGTAGAATAATCGGGTCTTCGGCGAAAAACTCCACCACTTACTATAGAAGACATTTAGATTTCTTCCCAACACACCCAACCAGACAACTCAAACCCAGTTGTAGTTGTTAAATATAGAGCAATTCCTTCGCTGACTTCAATTACAGGTCTCATCTCTGGAGTATATATTATTCCAAGAGGCCCGAGTTGTTCCCATTGAAACCCTTTTAATGTAGTAACTCCAGTACCCTCGGTTGTGTCATCAGTACGAACACTACCTGTAATTGCCCCGTCGTCCTCATTTAATTTTGCTTCTGTAGCTGTATTACCACCTGAACCAACAGTTGTAATTCGCCGTAAATTTAATTCAAGAACACTTGCTGCGATTGCATTGCTTGAAATTTCCCAACCATGTAAAATTAATTTGTTTGTACTCGTCGCCATTAAAGAAAATATATCAAGCGTCCCTTCGGCACCTATGGTGATTGAATCAAACGGACATACTACCATTCTTCCCATTATTATCTCCCTATTAGTGAATTTGAAATCCGAACAAAAAATGGTGTTCCACCACCTGTATCGGAATGCTGAACAGCGCCTTTATCTAAATTGCTTCCAGTTGGATAAGCGCCTCCTAGCACGTCGCCCTCATCGACGGGCTCAAAATACGCAAAGCGATTACTGAAATCAGTTGCCGAACCGCTCTCAGCAAACGGTGTGCCGCTCAATATTTCATTGGCAGCCGCAGTGTTACCTGTATCGTCACCTGTGTAAATGTAGGTGTCGGGACTGACCGTGTAGGGCGTTGTGCAATCATGTACTGCATTATGCCCCCAAAAGTCGATATACGTACCGATGTCTATACCTATCCCCGTCGAATCGAATCCCTTAATAAGGTTACTGTGAATCTTATTGATGCCTGTATTGGACGAAGATATCCCAACAGCACTCGAAGATGCCCCTACTGACAAGATAGAATTGTATTCTACGTTATAACCCCAGGCACTGGCCCCGTCGTGGTTAATCCCGTGTGTGGCGCCGCTTATTGATATTATGTTGTGATGGACATACGCGCCATTTGTTATATTGATTTCAATCGCAGCCGGAGAAAATGATTTCGTGCCATTTGCTAGAAAATTTGCGGATATCGTGTGTCCCTGGTTCGACGACACCAGCACTCCAGACCCACCTATGTCGTGTATATAATTGTTGCTCACAAAGTTATTGTTGCCCGCCGCTACAACGCCGTGGCCTGTACTGTTAGTAATCTCACAGTTTTCAATCATCCCGTAGTCTTCAAGCGAAACAACGTTAGCAGAGCCGCAGTTATGCAGCTTCATATCCTTAAAGTGAACGCCCCTCACGGCTGCTGTAATGGCATACGTGGCTGCACCGTTTATGACGCCTTGCCCGCCGTCATTTGCTGTCGACGTGTAACCACGAATAATGAGCGGGCTACTAAAGTTTGGTGTGCCATAAGTAGTAAAACTTAATGTCGCACCTAATGTGTCGTCCGAGCCCGTCTTAACATTTATCTGGTCGCCGTCGCTGCCATCCTGTGTGATTTGGTTCAACGCATATTGCACTACAGACCCAGAGGCCCTACCCCAAGCTGAGCCAGGAGATAGACCGTCTCCAGTATCTGACCCCAATGAAGGGTCAACATAATAATGATTTGGTGATGTCATAGTGCCACCTTAAAAAATTGCTTGTTGGCCCGACGCCTTATCAATTATCTGTTGGTGTGGTATAGTATTATAATTTGTCAAAATACCTTGCAAATACGAAACTAGGGTTACCATTTCGGCGTCTGAGTCCAAACTTGCGGCCCCTGCCAATCCCGACGTATTTGGCACAATCGTGTTGTCGTCGAGCGATGTGAGGATACCTTGTACCTGAGCATTATATGTATTGTCGAGTATACGAAAATCATTACATATACGTTGAAATTGGCCCATCACTCCCCTCAAGTTTCTCTCAAACGTTGTGTAAATATCCCGTTGTTCATCTGTTAATTCAGCCCACGTAGCCATAATATACTCCTTTCATCTATTAAGCAGCAGCTTCGGTAAATGTGGCAGTAACTTGTAGAGTATCACCACTATCTACGCCCTTATCCCCACCAGAAAAAGCACCAACTGAATACAGTGTTCCACTAATACCACTTTTAGCGCTATCACTTGTTAAAAACGCTCCTCCAATAGTTGTTGTTCCATTCATCGCAAAATCTGCTGTAGCAGCAGAATTATCAACACTTTGACTAGCAACAGTTCCAGCAGTCCATGTTTGGCGAGTTCCATCAGAATAAGTAACGTCTTCGGACCAACCAGCATGAACAGCCATGGTGTCTCCAGCGGCAGTAGTTACAGGTGCCCCATCAGTTAATCCTACGTACCACACCGTTATTTGTGTCCCATTAGCCAATCCTGCGTCTAACAAATAATCTAAACCATCATTAACCACCAAATTATCAATTTCATCCTCCCACTTCAATTTTCCATTTTTATCAAAACAACGAACTGTATAGTGTCCTGTAGATAATGCTTTGGCTTTCATAATATCGTGTCTCCTCTTTAAATATTTAAAATAAGCAAGGAAGGAGATATTCCTTCCCTGCTAAAATAGTTAATATAATTGAACCTTACTATATTGTTCCGCTAACTGAACGCCTAAAATTTCTTTAGCTCGTGATTCTACAGCGCGTACCTGTGGTCTAATAGTGTGTAAATTATCAAATCCATGAACACTATCATCTTCTGTTGTTAATTGTTGGACATTATTAAAATCATGTGAAAAACTATCTTCTTCCAAAAAATTATAAATGTCATTCATTGTCTGTTGGGAATTTTCAGTTAAAGAATTGAAAGGAACTAAACATAATCTATCAGCAAAACCTCTTGTAAAGGCATCTCGAACACGATTAACAGCAAGACCAATAACTTGGTCTGACCTTAACCAATATTCACAACGACCTTGTGTTGTTTGCATTTGTGAGTAATTCTGCGCTTCTCCAGGAATTTGTCCTGTTGCTGCTTGTTTACGCCACAAAATTTCCATTGATGTTAAAATATCTTCTAAACTTCTGACTGGAACGATTATCTTCGCCCTTTTTTGAAAAGCAAATTCTGCCATTTCAATAAGACTTACCCAACCCCTACACTTATCTATGACTATTGGTTTGGTAATGTCTCCATAATAAGACTGGGGTATTCCAGCCAATACTCTTCGTTGAGCTTCGTTATCTGGATGGGCCTTATGTTCAATAAGGTTGTCCCACTGATTCCTAACACCAAACATAACATCCATACATCCAGATGAATGAGTAGCATGTACGTTTGGGTTTTGAGCTAAGATATTGCACAGCAATGTGCTTCCGCTTCGTGGTAATCCACCAAGCATATAAAACTTTTCCATCTAATTACTCCTTATTCCTATCCTAATTTAAATCATTTACTTCTTAGGCATAGCTAACTTCTGTTAATTGGGTTTTAGCAACCCAACGAATATTAGTTACTGCCACTCCAGTGACCTGTATAATTAAAGCGTCATTTGTATCATCTGCCTCTATATCAACAGACAGGGCTCCTGGGGTGCCTATTGTAAGGTCTGTATCCATAGTTTCTTCCGCTGCCATTGTTACGGTTCCACCATCATTAACAATCAAACCAGTACGCTTAAATCTCTGGATATTCGCCATTCCTTGATGAGTTGCTACAATGAAACATTCAAAATTCCAAGCCGTATTTGTAGGAATAACCATTCGTTTAGTGGCTGTTGCCCCATCTAAGAACAATTCGGTGTCAGTATCGACACCTGTTGTTGCATTACGAGAAACCAATGTTCTTATTTGGGCATCTCCATTTGCAGCAAACCTACCCGCTGAATGAACCACCGCTCCTTGTAGAGCATTAGATGATTGTTTTCCTGTGAGAACACTATAATTACCAGAGTTCGTGTGATTACTATCTCCTGTAATCAAACAGCTATCGCCTGAATTTGAGTAGTTATTAGAGCCTGAAATAGAACAATAATCTCCGCTATTATGATGATTGCCAGAACCAGCAATGGAACACCAACCACCAGTATTAGTATCATTACCACCACCAGAAATATCACAATAATTACCACTGTTAGAATAATGGTCAGAACCAGAAAACGAACAATGAGTACCAGAATTACTATTATTGCCATTACCAGCAATTAAACAGTGTGAACCGGAATTTGTATGATTTTGTTGACCGGTTATCATACAATAATCAGCGGTAAGGGTATTTCCATAATTATAAGTACCGGAGATAGAACAAAAATCACCAGCGTTTGAGTAATTATTAGAACCAGTAATTGAACTATAAGTGCCTGAATTAGTATTATTTCCTTGTCCAAAAATGGCGCACCCAACACCAGTATTAGTTACATTTTGATAACCGCCAATAACACAATAGTGGCCACTATTACTATAGTTACTAGAACCTGTAATTAAACAGTTGTTACCAGAATTATTATAGTTAATTTTTCCAGCAATCAAACAATAATCACCGACAGAATCAAGTGGGGAAGCCTGACTGTTATCATCTCCAAAAATAGCAGAATAGTCAGCATCAACATCGACATGGTTTTGACCAGCTATAACGGTTTTAGTACCGGTTGCAGTAGTATGACCAGTTCCAAACACAAAGCCGCCAGTGCCGTCAGCATCAAACAGTAAATTTCCATTAACTGTAGTTGTGTCCAGCGTATAGGTTTTCATATCTATATTAGACGACCTTGGCAACGCCAAAATCGTTGTGATAGACATCTTACCACCACTATTATCTACATCTTGCCCAACTATATATGTGCCATCAATAGGTGTATGATTAGCAAAGGCATTAATTTCTTGTGTTGCCATCGTTTATACTCCAGGTATACATGTATATGTATATAAAAAATAGGAATGGCAACAAACGGCTAAAGTGAGCCACTGTCGCCATCCCTAATTTGAAATTTAACTCAAGCCAGCTATAATGCTGTCTCAGCTTAGAAGCTCATTAAAACAACTCGACGGTTATCAAGAACAGCATAGCCATGCTCGCCCCAAGCATACACACCAGCACGACGTTGGCGATGCAAGGTTGGGTCGTCAAATACACGAACTTCTTCTCGAACTGGATTCACAAAAGAATCGGTTGTGCGAAGGTCAAGACCAACACACAATTCAAGGTCAGCAGACTGTAGGCTACCACTAAGTTCGGAAGTGAAAAAATTCTGATATTCTTGTCCAACACCAAGTTCGTCAAGGTCATGGAGATTTACTCCAAAGATACGGTTTAGAGTACCTTCTTGGGCCTGGAAGATTTCACGACGAGTAATCTCATCGATTTGGTCCACACCCCAATCTCGAATATCTTCAATACCCTCTGGGCTCAAAAACATATCAGTCAACTGACCACGATTAACAGAAGTGGAGTTACCACCACCATTACGTCTCATGACTGTCTTAGACAAGCTAACCAATCTCTTGGTAAATTGACCAATCGTTGCAGCGGAGTCAAAGACCACGATGTTACGGTCAGCGCCAGCAGCTAAGATGGTATGCCAAGCATCATCATTTGATTTCTTGATAAAGGCACCTTCAAGCACTTGCATAGCACGATTGATAATATCCCAACGTGCATCACGAGCATACTTCAAAAGCCAATCAATAGAGCAACCAACGTCATAGGTTGGAATCATAACGTAATCACCTTCAACATTACGCTCTGGAATAAGACCCTGATTAGGAATCGTATACGCCACGTAATCTTTTTCAGTGCCGGGTTGAACAAAATCCAAGGGGAACTCAGGCGCAGCGCCAGGAGCCAATTGAATACGTTCAAAAATCCCGCCAGTAATGTCACCAGACATAACACCTTTTCTTAAAGGTGTTTCTAACGCCACTGCCAACTGCTTAGTAGCTTGTGCAGACTGTACTTCGTCTTTTGAGCCGCTGTCGCATAGTAATCGCGTCATGGCCTCGGTGGGTTGTGTAACAACTTTGTCGTTGTCAGCCATGTTTATATCTCCTATTTGGTATAATTTGTAATTAGTTATGCTACAGCTTACTCGTTATAATGAGCGTTACTGGGTAGCTTGATGTAAACCTTTGCATAGCCATCTTCATCCAAACCGGATTCAAAACGACCAACGGCAGGATTTTCCAGGTTGGCACCTTGATATTTAGTCAAGAGTCCGCTGGCTCCAAGATAACACTTAGCTCCACCCGTGGGAACATGCAATACTCCTGTGGGAGCATAAAACATATTTGTTACCACCCAACCATCACGCAAGAGCGCCACTTTGCTGCCCTTTTGCTGTTCACTCTTTTGAAAATTCAAATGAGTACGAGTCAAGTCTTTATTAACCATGTCGTCTAACAATAGACCAACTGGATATTGTCCAGAAGGTGTTCCTGTTACGTCATATTCAACTTCGGCAGCTTGTTGGTCAAGTGCAGCACCAGAACCGGCTGTCTTCAATACAGCAACGCCACCCCTTTCAGCAACTTGGTCCATGAAGTAGCTGATTTCGGTGATTGCCAATAAACGGTCGCCTTTTAGAGCCATAATATTCTCTCCGATTTTCTTGTTTTGTGTTAAAAAGGAAACTTAATTACCAGACGTTTCACCGTGCATGGTAGTGTCCCAGTAAGAGGCCAATGATACCATTACTTCATCCTTGTCTTCGTTTTCATCAGAACTAGAACCCATTGCTGGGTCTTTTTCTGCTTCGGCGCTTTCAAGGTCAGCTTTATCAGCAGCAGCTTCGCCTTCTGGGTCAGATTCAGAATCAGAAGCATCGGTCTTACCAGACTTATCTTCTTTATTCTTCTTGTCGTCTTTCTTCTCGTCAGACTTAGCGGCCTGAATAGCTTCGGACTTCATCTCAACCACCTTAGCAAACTTATCATCATCAAGTTCACTGAACTCAGCAACAACCGTTTCGGCCTCTGCTTTATCAATGCCTTTATCAACCATAAGTGAAACACGAGCAGTTGTCTTAGCAATTACCTCAACTTCGCTTAGCTTAGTTGTGGCCTCAGCCAATTTTGTGTCTATGTCAGCTTTATCAGCCTCAGCAGTTTCTTTTGCCTTAACCGCATCATTAAATGAAGCAGTAAGCTCATCAATCTTAGCCTGCGCAGCTTTAAGGTCATTCTCAACCTGAGTAATAGCCGCATCTTTTTCAGCCAAAGCGCTCTTAACATGGGCTTCCCCAAGTTCATCAATTCGCCTATTAGCAGATAACAAATCGGCTTGTAGGCCCTTGTTGGTATCTTCTAGCTGAGCTGTATATTTTTCGTTATCAGCCATTTGCTGTCTCCTATGTGTAGTTATTTATAAGGTAAAAGAGTTTTCACGCCTGGGGTAGCGGCAGCAGGAGTTCGAGTTATTGTAGCGGTCATTGTCTCTTGAATTTTGTGTTCAGCAACAACTCCAACAAATTGTTTTGTGTCATTAAAAATAACACTCTCTGGGTTTGCTGGATTTTCCACCAATCCCTTACCACTAAAAGTAATATTTCTTAAAGCGCGACCCAACTTACCACCATTATATTCACCACAACCCCCATGAATACGCAGATGTTTTGTAAGGAAAGCTGTAGCTTCTGTTCTAGCAATTATTTTTTCTTCACCACCTGCATAAGTAACGCCATAATCAAAGCCTCCAAACAAAGCCTCCATTGAAACACACCAGTCACCAGCTTGAATACTTTCAATTAACTCGGCGGCTTCTGTCTCAAGAGACTCATCTTTGCTGCTTACATGTCTATAAACAACTGCGCTTGTAAGAATATGGAACTTGTCTGGAACATCATCAAAAGAAATATCATCAGCAATAACTGTTAGACTTTCATCAATAATTGAGTTCGCAGTAATGTGACCAATAATCTGTCTTGGTTTATGCTCAAGGTTAAAAGGCTTGTCTTCTGGTGTTGTTCTTGCAGCCCATGTTTCTTCACGAGTAAAGATGTCATCATTCTTATTCCATCCTGTGCTAACCATAATAGTATGTAATGGATATAGGTCAAACGTAACATCATTTCCCAACGCTTGTTGGGCTTTTGCAAAAACATTAGCTGTAACTATTTGTTTGCGAAGCACATCATTGTTATGAAGTATAGGACTTACATAGGCTAATATATTCTGCGAAGCAACCACGTGGCCTAAACCGGCCTCAATCTCAGAAGCATACACAGGTATTGAAAATTTCCCCATAAAACTAACCTCTCACTTTGTTATACACCATAAAATTGATTAGGTCGTTTTTTTGATGAAATAAAATCATCAATGTCTTTAGCGGCTTGAGTTCTATCCTCAATACCCACGAAACCCTTCACGTCATTATACACCTTTTGTCTTGATGCAATAATACTTTGACCCTTTTCAGAACTCTCAGCATAATAAGACACTCTCTTATTTATACCATTCTCACTCTTAGAAACAGTATACATAGAAACGCCCAATGAATTTACATTCCCATTGGAATCCCTATAGCTATACACATTTATGTCTTCAATATCTGGAATAGATATTCCATCAATTGTCAAACCCAATACTTTAGTATCAGTGTCAATACTAACTTCAATTTTAGCCATTTTAATTATCTCCATAATTATAAATTTGTTCTTCATCACAATTTAAAGAAGCATAAGTTGTGACTTGAATCATTCGTGTTTCGTCAACGGAAAGTTCTTCGTGTTTAGAAGCAACAACCTTACTGTAAAAAGCGTCGTACATATCTCTATATTTAGCAGGGACAGCTTGCCCCTCAGTTAATATGTCGCGTATATTAGATTCAGTAATGGCGTGGTAAACGCTCGTATTACATAATACAGCAAATTTAATTCTCTCAGATTCTTTTACCTGTTCTGATGATAATGCTCTAACAGACTTTTTATCAAAATGTTTTAAAATAACAGGAGTGACAATATCAGAAATTTGAGCCTGTGCATTACGAGCCCACATCATTGAAGTAAGATAGGCGGCTGTTGCGGATGCCCCAACAGGCTTTGGCGTTCGCTGTTTTCTCTTTTCAGTGTCTTTGGAATTCTTGGGACGACCCTCACCACTCTTTCCCTTCTTAGTTTGTTCAGAATTTGGTCCAGGCTTCATAGCGGCAACCTTTTCTGTCATACCAAGTTGTTGTTCAAATGGTGATTCTACATCCAAGAATTCTTCTGGAAATTCATCTGTCATACCAGTTTGCTCCGGAGCTATATAACCACGCTGTAAAGCCTGTTTCATAAACTCAAACGTTTTCTCTGGTGTATGCCACTGACCAGCCTTGGGCGACATAAGATTATTCTTGCGACGACGATTCTCATGTCTGATTTTAATTTCTTCAAACTCAGGCATTTCTCCAAATCTCTCAACTAAAGTTTCAACAGAAATAACATCTCTGTCCGCTAATTGAATCATTAAAGCTTTTTCAGCAGCCTCATCAGATAACACCATGTTATCAAAAACTACTTTGGCCCCCTTTTGAAAGCCCATCGCTTGGCGAACCAATTCAATTTCTTGTTCCCAAAAACCACGCAAAGATTGGCGGCCATACTCAAGTCGTTGAACCAATGTCTTCAAAGAGATAAAATTATTGGTCATGCCAGCGTCATTTGCAGAACCAGTCAAAGTAGATGGGACGCCCAGGCCAGCGTGAATACTAGTCCAAACAGGTCTATACTTCTCTTCTCCAAGAAATTGATGCACATTTGTTTTATATTCTTCAATAGATAATTCTGGACCCCAAATAATATCAAAAGCGCCGCCGCCAGGATTAGATATAAGAATATCAGACAATCGTTCAATAGCCGTGCTTGTGGGAAAGATAGACATCTCAGGATGAGAATCGTTAATGTGTCCCAACTTCCAAATACGAACTTGTGAGATAGCTCCATCAAGAGCGGCTAAATCAGCCAATTTCATTTTCTCAAGCAAGATAAGGTCATCTAAAATAGCATAAGTCATTGGGTCCGCCCAAGAATCCCAATCGTCTTTCTTATAAAAATGTGTCGATATTTTATCTGGGTCAAGTGGAATTTCACTATCCCCACGTTTGATAGCCTCTTTAATATCAGCCGGAATCATTTTATGAAGAAGTGTCACTTTTCCCTCTTCATAATTAATTAGACTTTTATCGAAAAAGTCATGCTTAATTTTAAAACCAGTACATGCAATGATGACATCAAACTCT
>PJEL010001022.1_pt1 | contig 30181 bp, 28 predicted proteins | sample 1853271 | NCBI WGS metagenome assembly PJEL01 (sample SAMN08108733, study PRJNA415343) | Invertebrate metagenome, whole genome shotgun sequencing project. | host: Globobulimina | place: Sweden: Gullmar Fjord | collected 2015-08 | reverse complement strand
ATGGTGACCTCAGATAAGAATCTTACTGATTTTTCAGAAAATGTAGATCAAGATATCATCGTTAACTTATTACTAGTACAGGATGGTTTTTATGGAACGCCTCATAATAAAAATTTAATCGTTGAAAACAATTCGAATATTGTTCTTGATGAAGCACTCTTTAAAAAAATTGCAAAACCAAAAAAAATGAATAATGCTAATCATGCAGGCCTCACAATTACTCCTGAATCAACAAGAGTTGCCAGGTTGGCCACGTTGTGCGAAATCCGTGATAAAGAGAACAAGGGGACACAGCAAAGACATTGCGGCCTGCTGGACAAGGAAACAAAAGAGAAAATTATGATTGTCTATTTCGACTCTCCCTGTGAGATAACAGGTACTCACAAATCAAAGGTGAAGCAGCGCGCTTACGATATTAAAATAATGAAGCCTGGTTTTCACTTCATTAGATTATCGGATACAGTGAGTATTACAGAAGCTCCGGAAAAAGGTTATCTTGTAATTGTGGACTAATTAACAATCTTCCGTAATGCAGTCACGCCTCACAGCCAGCGGCGTGCCATCCAGCCGACAAGCTCGAATCCACGCCTGATCCACAGACGGCGTTTCCATTGATCGAGATGAATCTCCTCTGATTCCTTCAGGTCTTTCTTAAACTGTTCCTCAAGCATCCGGCAGATTGTCGGTTCCCGGGTGAAAAGATTCAGCTCGAAATTGAGGAATAGGCTGCGATAATCAAAATTGGCTGTACCTATGGTTCCCCTTTTTCCGTCCACTACAGTTGTTTTGGCATGAAGCACCCGCGGACTATACTCGAAGATCCGTACACCGCTGTGGAGCAGCGCGTCATAGGCTGCGTGCGCGGCCCACTGTGCGAAACGATTATCACTTTTTGCCGGTACCAGCAGGCGCACGTCAATCCCTCGTTGTGCTGCGGACGTAAGCATGTGCTGTGAGCGCAGATCGGGAATAAAATATGGGGTGGTTAAATAAATCGAATATTCTGCCCGTGAAAACAAATCGGCAAACTGTTTGTTCAGATAAAAACGGCCCCGCATTGAATAGTTGGATACCAATAGATTCAAATTGACTGGTTGAGGTTGCCGCCATCGCCGCCTGCCTTTCCAGAACAGATCGAACAACCGCCCTGCCTGCGCTGCCAACTTTCCATCAAATTGTACATGTGTATCACGCCAGCGCTCCCGGCCATAGATGTAGCCCGAGTTTTCCCGATGGATATTGAATCCACCAACGAAGGCTGTATTGTCATCGACCACCAGCAGTTTGCGGTGATTGCGGCGGTTATAGCGCCATGGGTTACGCCAGCTCCAGCGGTGAAACCAGCGCACTTGCACCCCTGCCCTCTTTAATTCACGTTCCAGGAGTCGTGAACTCCAAAACAGAGAGCCGGCTGCATCTAGATGAAGCTGAACGCGTATGCCGTACTTGCTGCGTTCGGCCAGTGCCCTGGCGAATCGCCTGCCTATTTCATCGTCGGCAAATATATAGCTTTCAAGTTTAATTGTTACGCGCGCAGCAGCTATGCACTCGATCATGGCATCATAGAGCGCATCGCCTTCCGTATAGAGTATTGAAACGCTTGTGTTGCCTTCAGCTGTGCTTTGTAAAGGCTCTGTCATATCCAGTTTGTCCAATCAGTGATAATGGGCCGCTCCAATGTAACGATTGATAAAAATTGATTTTTACGTATCTTCGAATGTTAACATGAAGACTGATAAATCACCAAGACTTTTGCATCTCTTTTTGCCTATAATCATACGAACATGAACATCATTCTTTTTAACGAGACAGATTATTGTCAGGATAAAAACTCTATCAGGCTATCCGACTATAGATTCAAGCATATTTCGAGCGTTCTGAAATCCAGGAAGAACGACACATTAAAAGCAGGTTTGATCAACGGCAATATAGGGACCGGAAAAGTTCTGGAGATAACCGACAGTTACGTTGATCTTTCCATTGTGCTTGATAAAAGGCCTCCTTCCCCTTTGCCACTCACAATATTACTGGCCATGCCGCGCCCAAAATTCTTAAAAAGGACGCTGAAACACATTACAGTACTGGGCGTAAAAACAATTTACCTGATCAACTCGTTCAGGGTTGAGAAAAGTTACTGGCATACTCCAGCTCTCAAGCAGGCAGCAATAAAAGAGATCTTTTTAAATGCCCTGGAACAGGCATGTGACACTGTCTTGCCCGAATTGTATATAGAATCTTTATTTAAACCTTTTGTAGAGGACAGGCTTCCGGCAATAATACAAAATACAATCCCGGTTGTTGCTCATCCAAAGAACGGAATGAGTAAGGTTATTACTTCCGGGAAACATGTTACCCTTGCAATCGGCCCGGAAGGCGGTTTTATTCCTTATGAAATAAATAAACTGAAAGAATGCGGATTCGAAGAATTTAAGTTTGGAGATAGAATACTGCCTGTGGAAACAGCTGTGCCAAGCATTATTCCTTTGCTGATTCAATAACTAACAATCAGCTTTTCCCTCTCCTTCTGAGTCCGGACCTATAACTCGCCTTCTGTAACCCTGTATAGAATCTGGAGTATCACCCCGGTTACTAAGACTAATTCAACAGCTCCATAAGCAGTTGCTGCACTGAGTTGGCTGGGGTTGAGAAGTTTAAAGATTAATCCTAGTAATCCTAGTGAGCCTATTGCCATTAGTATTAAACTCGAAAATTTAAATAAATTACCCATTGAAAATATTTTCCTTTCATTTTAATATGTTAAATAAATTACAACAAAAACAATGCTATGTCAACAAATATTGCCACTAAATTAGTACGAATTATATAGAAATAAGGATCTTAAATCATGAAAACAACCCCAAACCCGCAAGGCAAAGGTCTGGTTCCTGTCCTTGATAGCGTAGCCTCTAGCCGTCCTAAAATGGCTTTACTGCCCAAGCAGATCGACCAGATCGCCGGTGAACTCTTTACATCGATGTTTGTCCTTGAGAGTGAGTTTGCCTTTAAACCTGTTGCTGGTAAAACATATTATCTATACCAAAAGGACAACAGGTTTCGCTTGTCACTGGTCAGCCCTGAAGAATGGATCGGAGGGCTCTTCGGCCAGTATATCGGCGCGTGCATCCTCGAGACGGACATTACCTGGACCCTTGTGATGGATGAACAGGCTGCTCAGGATAAAGGGCTCATTCAATATATCCAGGCAAAAAAGAATGATTTTGAGAAGACCCTCGAAGATGCTGAAAAACTTGAGGACTTGCTGCCTGTATTTTATGAATCACTCCCGTATTACCGCCGTCTGTTTGCATCAGCACTTGCCTATTCCCTGGGTGTTTCAATGGAGCTGAGCGGAATCAGGTCACTGACATATTATGAGGCAAAGGGGCTGCTGGAATTTCAGGAAGAAAAAGCGGAGTTGTAGTAAAATACCCGGTATAATTAAGAAATAAGGAGATTTATCATGATTAATGAAAAGATGGAAGCGGCAATAAACAAACAGATAAACTGGGAACTCTACTCATCGTATCTCTATTTTTCAATGTCAGCATATTTTGACTCTGTGAACCTTAAGGGTTGCGCGAGCTGGATGAGGGTCCAGGCCATGGAAGAACTCTCACATGTCAAGAAATTTTATGATTTTATGGGATCAAGGGGCGCCAGGGTTATGATGTCCGAAATCAAGGCACCGCAGACCGAATGGGAGTCTCCATTGGCAGTATTTGAGGAGACACTTAAACACGAGCAGCAGGTTACAAGCTTGATAAACGGCCTTGTTGACATTGCTATAGAGCTCAAGGACCATGCAACAAACAGCTTTCTCCAATGGTATGTTGATGAACAGGTTGAGGAAGAAGAATCAGCCGGTGATGTGGTCCAGAGCCTGAGACTAAACGAAAACAATCCGAGCGGTCTATTCATGATCGACAAAGAACTCGGACAAAGGATCTTTACCCCTCCCGCAGGCGTAACATTGTAATATTAATTTCGTAGGGGCAGGCCCCCGTGCCTGCCCGGCTCGGATCAGGAATTCAAATTATCTTGCTCTTCCAGTAATCTCAGTGCTTCCAGCTTCTCGAGTTTCTCTTTTTCTTCCATGTATTGCTGATATGACAGGACCTTGTTCCTGCCGGTCTTTTTTGCCCTGTGAAGTGCGTCGTTTGCTGTTTCAAGCAGCGCTTCCTTTGTTGCTGCGTCGTGTGGATATACTGAGACACCTATGCTTACGGTCAAGTTCGTTAAATTGTCCTGCATTAGAAACGGGTGAGTTCCAACATCTCTTTTAATCCTCTCTGCTGCCAGTAGGGCACCTTCAAGGTTCGTTTCAGGCAGGATTATGGTAAAGGCTTCACCTCCGTATCGTGCCGCTGTGTCAATTCTCCGGAGACTGTTTTTCAGGATCTTACTTATTTCTTTAATCGCGGTATTGCCGTTATGCTGCCCAAAGGTATCGTTGAATCTCTTGAGGAAATCAATATCTACAAGCAGTAAGCAGAGCTGTCGGCTAAACCTCTCTGCTCTTTTTAATTCAATATGTATTTTTTCGTGAAAGGCCCGGTGGTTGTCAAGACCAGTCAGCTTGTCGGACTTCTCAGACCGGAGGAGCGCCTCCTGGGTAAGGGATTTCTCGATAGCCATTGCTGCCTGATAAGAGATAAATACCGCCTGGGTCCTGTTCTCCACTGTAAAGCCTGTTGTTCCCTGTTTGTTTATGAAAATCAGTCCTCCCAGGATTTCATTTCCTTCAAGGATCGGTACGGCCAGTAGATTGTCTACTTTTAAGGCTGTTTTATCGGTTATTCCCTCCAGTAAATCACTCCCTGAAGCTTTGCTTAACCGTACAGGTTTTTTATGCTCAATGAGCTCAAGGACTATTCTCTTTGCCAGGGTTTTCGCGTCCCCTGAATTCTTGGAAGGAGTCGAGATGAAATGACTTACCTGGTTGTTGGAGCGGTCCAGAAGGGCTATGGCCCCTACTTCCGACTTGATGATATTAGTGCTTGAAGAGAGTATGGTTTCGAGGAATTCATAGACCATCGCCTTGCTTAATAAAGTCTTGTTTAATTCGTTTAGCAGGTCCAGAGTCCTTATAACATTCCTTTCCCTGTTAAAGGTTTTTTCTAGCTCATCGTTTTTATCATTTAAAATCCGCTCAATAGAATAAATATTTTCCATAAGGGACCTCATTTCAGGTGTCTTGATCAGGGGAAAGGATTCGAGCTGGCCTTCTCTAAGTTGTCCGGTAGTTGATGTTATGCGGGCAAGCGGATGAGATACGTTTTTCCGGTAAACATATCTCATGCTGATCGCTCCGGTTATTAATGCTGCGAGGCCGATACCTGAAAGGACATAGAGTGTTATTTGAATATTCAGTATCTCTTTGGTAGCAGGTAATTGATTGAGCGCGTAAAGGACGGATATAATGGTAGCAGCCAGAAGTACGAAGCCTGTCAGGTATATGCTTGTCAGTTTTTGAAGGGTTTTCATAGTTCCTCGAGTACTTCTATTGTATGTTTTATTGTTTTTTTATGCCAAATAATTGAAATGTGATTTGCTTCCAAATCGTAGTGCTGTTCGGCCCATGGGAGTCTGGAACTCCCGGCAGTGACCAGAAAATCACCCTTGCCCGGAATGACCTCTTCCGGAAGCATTGCGGCTGGTATGATTTTAATTACTGAATCCGGAATAATCAGCAGGGGAGTCGGGTATGTTTTTACGCCTTCTTTTTTCCATCCATATACGGTAATCAGTTTTGTAGTAGTGCCTCCAAATGATACATACGCGATATCTTTATGCGGAGAGTCTTTTAAATTAACAAAAAAATCAGATCCAGGCAATAATTCCCTTAAGGCGCTGCCTTCTATAAATTCACTGAATCTTTTTAGGACATCTGCTGCAGTCCCATGGATATTGTCAGGCAGCAGTTTTTTCATGGCAGGTTGCAGAGGAGATAAAAACCTGGCCAGTCCGGGAAGGGAACTCCCTTTATGCGGCGACGATATAGTGATAAGGGCCTTTATTGCAGGGTCTTTTTTCTCCATTATTTTCCTCGCAACAAGCCCTCCTCTGCTGTGGCCGATAAGGGCGATGGGGCTTCCGGGGAACAGCTTCTTTGTCTCTTTTATAATATACCCGAGTTCATCAATCGCTACATGAATTGGGCCAACCGGCCTGCTCTGGCTCCAGCATATGGCGTTATATTCCCTTTCAATTGTTGCTGCCCAGAGATGATTGATTTTATCCGGAATAATGCCGACAGTCGGTTTTTGTATTCTAGCTGGATTGGAGAGAGGATGAGGTTTTTTTGCAGCAAAGACTTTCATGGGTATGTTTTTGGCAAATACCTTTGTGTTTAGCGGGTCTATCCAGAAATTTCTGTCCATACCGAGGCCGTGGATGAAGATTGCGACCGGTTTGCCGGATTCGCCTTTATGGGTTGATATGTTGAGGTTCATGTTTTATATCTTTTATCGGACTGGCCGGGGTTCTTGTTTTCAGGAAGAAGCAGAGATAAACAAAGGTTTTCGTCCCTGCCTTTTTTAGTAATCGTTGATTTGATAACTGTTGTCTTTGTCCAGATAAATGACTTGCTTAATCTGTGCATTCTTGATCATTCGGTCACAGAGTTTACATGGTCTGCCTGACGCAAAACTCCTGTCTTCTTCAAATCCTGCAACATAAATAGTTGACCCTTTCATCCTGTCAGGGGGAGCGTTAATGATTGCGTTTTGTTCTGCGTGAACAGCCTCGCAGAGTTCATATCTCTCACCGGAAGGTATATTAAGCTCCTCTCTTGTACATGTTCCCGTGTCGATACAGTTTTTAACCCCCCTTGGGGAGCCGTTATAGCCGGTGCTTATGATTACCTTGTCCTTGACGATGACTGCACCGTATTGCCTCCGGAGACAGGTAGCCCTTGATGATACTACTTTTGCGATCTCTATGAAATATTCATTCCAGTCTGGACGCATGTGAATAGCCTCTTTCTTATTCAGGGACAATCAGTCCCTGGATATTATAAATGCTTCGTACCCTTCGTCTGCAAGTTTTTCTGCAACTGAATAGGCTTTGTCGTATTCTTTAAATGTTCCTACCCGTACCCTGTAGAATGTTTGTCCCTTCAGATTGGCGGTTGTTATATAGACATTATTATATGCAACCGTAAGGCCTTCTTTTAACCTCAGGGCATTTTCATTTTCAGTAAATGAACCTACCTGGATAGTCATCGGTCCGGTTTTCTCAGGAGTGGCCTGATTGGGCAGATACGGTAATCGTTTAACATAACGCATGTCTCTGCCGAGATACTCGATTTTTACCCTTCCTACACCTTTTTCTACATGTCCGATGGCCTTTGCAGCTCCATAGGACAGGTCCAAGTCCCTGCCGGGGATAAAGGGACCCCTGTCATTTACAATGACCACTACCGATTTGTTGTTGTCAGGATTAGTAACACGCAGTTTTATTCCAAACTTCATGGTCTTGTGCGCGGCAGTCAGGCCGTACATATCATACCGTTCTCCGCAGGAGGTAGGCCGCCCATGAAACTTTTCACCGTACCATGAGGCGGTAACATATTCAATGCCTGGTCCTGGGACGTAATCTGGTCTGGACGCTGGGGCGCAGGATGTAATTAACAGTGCAATATACAGTATGCTCAGCAGCTTGATATGATGTATATAATTCATTTGTTTAGTGTAAATCGAAATTAAGATATTCCTCAAGAATGATCAATTTATAATTGTCATTTTGTAAAATAGAATTTAAGTTCATATTATAACTTTCTCTAGACGTTCTTTTCTCCATTTCCAATCAGGCATGCATTTGGATGAAAGTTTGTTAAATTCAGCTCCGTTTCTTCATAATTCCCGATTTAGTTGTTCAAACAATACTATGGATTTCTCAATTGTCGCATCACTGATACGACAATGACCATATTCACTTCTCCTCCTCAATCTTTTAGTCTGTTTTCTTTCCTAATTATTTCCCATATGTTCTTCTATAAATCGCTGAATTTGGTCCTTCTTAGGAAGTTCAAGCTGGTACTTAGAGACGAACAGTCCATTGTCCATCCCGGCCAAGGCGTATTCCACCAAAGTCTGATTTTTCTTAGTGCAGAGCAGTATGCCCACCGGTGGATTGTCTCCTTTGGTCATCATGTTCTTTTTGTACCAGCTTACATAGGTGTTGAGCTGGCCGACGTTGTCATGATTGAATTCTTCCAGTTTCAATTCTACCAGCACATGGCATTTTAGAACTCGATGATAGAAAACTAAATCCACAAAATTATGAGTATCACCAATCAAGATGCGCTTTTGGCGTGCTTCAAAACAGAAACCGTGACCTAATTCCAGTAGGAATTCCTGAAGTCTGTCAAGAAGTTGATCCTCAAGCTTGGATTCACTCATCACTTCTTTAGATTTCAGTCCGAGAAATTCAAAGATGTATGGATCACGGATGGTCAACCCGGGGCCTGCGGTTTCCGTGCCGGACTGCACCAGCGCTGCCAGTTTCTTCTTGTCTCTGGAAAGGCCGGAACGTTCGTAATAGAGACTATTGATTTGACGCTTCAGTTCGCGAACCGACCAGTTACCACGGATGCACTCGATTTCGTAGAAGGTGCGTTTAAGGTTGTCGTCGATATCGATCAACTGCTCAATATGTGAGTATGAGAGCATCTGAAGAATTTTTTGAGGATCCACTTGACATTGTGCGGTCACCGACTGCACTTTTGGTAAAGAGGCGGTAACTGCTTCAGGTAGAAGATGCCTGAATTGTGCGGACATTGACCGCACAATCTGGGGATATGTCTGATAGAATCGTAAGTGCTGATAAAGGCGGCGTTTTCCACATGCACTAACATTCAGTTTGCTAAGTTCGGAGGACAACTTGTCAAAAAGTCGCGTACCGTATTCAGCCTTGTCGGCGCCTTTCAGTTCATATTCCCGAATATAAAAACCAATCAGCCAGTTACGCAGGGTTAAACTGATATTCACCGCACGGCTTGCCTCGGCGGCAAACTCATTGTGAATCTTCTGGATGGAACCGATTAGTTTTGTAAATGTCAGAGCACTCTTCATTTCACGAATCGTTCCTTTCCAATTTCATATTCATCTACCGCACCATTTCTTTCCTTGTTCAACAATTTCTGCTTCTTCCTCAAATGAAATAGGGTGGAAGATTATACTCCCACCCTATTCTATTTTTATAACAATAGAGCAATTAAAACTGCTATTGTCGAAATAAATTTCGCAACGTCAATTGTTAACTCTACTGTTATGTTGAACTTAACCATAGAATTTCTCCTATAAATTAAGCCCAAGCCGACTTGGGCGTTTATACCCAAAGTATTTTATTCGCGCCCTGGCTGGCGCTATCTCCACACTGTGGCCACAGTGCTTCAAGGGCAGACAGATTGGTTTGGAAGTTGTCCTGTTTCCATCTAAGTATCAGCGTCGTTTTAGCGTGGCTAATTGTCTTAAACAGGTCACAGGTACTTCTAATCAATCTGCCCTTTAGCCGGATTCAGCAAATCCGACACAGGGCTTGCTGTTGCCCTATCCAATACGGCAAGTGGCCGTTCTTTGGAAATATAAATGTCAATGAACAAATCTAAAATTTAATTCAATTAAGAACACTTCGTAAATCCGCAGTCCCTGCAGACAGCACATCCGCCTTCGTGCTCTACCGCACCGCCGCAGTCTGTGCAGGCGCCGCTGAAGATGATCTTGTCTTTCTTTGCAGGACCATCCGATCCATTGCCGTTACTTTTATTGTCGACTTCAATGTATCTCTCGATCGCTTTTGATATGGCGTCTGAGCATGAGGCTATTTTACCGCCGGCGGCCCATGCAGGGCTGTGGCAGCTTATTCCTCTGAGCTGTTTTTCAATCTCTACAGGTTCTATGTTACCCCTGAATGCAAGGCTGACAAGTCTTCCAATCGCCTCTGCCTGGCTTGAGGCACATCCACCTGCCTTGCCCATTTGAGTGAAGAGTTCAAAAAGGTTGCCTTTTTCATCTTCGTTAATTGTGACATACAGATTTCCGCAACCTGTCTTCATTAGCCTTGTATTGCCTTTTATTACTTCCGGTCTCTTCTTTGGAGTAACTTTGTCAGGAGAGGTTGTTGCCTGTATAGTCTCTACAACAGGGGCCTTTTCTTCAGTTTTTCCAGTGGAGAGGACCTGTGAGTCTCTTGACCCGTCCCTGTATACAGTTATGCCTTTGCAGCCTAGGCCAAAGGAAAGGAAGTATGCGTCTTCAACGTCTTTAGGGGACGCATTGTTCGGAAAATTAACTGTTTTGGAAACCGCATTGTCAACATGCTTTTGAAATGCCGCCTGCATTCTAATATGGTCAAGGGGCGATATGTCGTGCGCTGTGATAAAAATATTCTTTATGTCGTCGGGGACTTCATCGATACCTTCCAGTGTTCCGTGTTCGGCAATTTTCTCTATAAGCTCCCTGGACCAGAAACCCCTCTCTTTTGCAATCTTCTCAAAATGAGGATTGACCTCGTAGAGCTTTGTGCCTTCCATGACATTTCTTACAAAGGCTACTCCAAATAGGGGCTCAATACCGCTGGAGCATCCTGCCAGTATGGAGAGCGTCCCTGTCGGGGCGATGGTTGTTGTCGTGGCATTTCTGAGCCTCACTCTGTCTTTGTATATACTCAGTTCAAAATTCGGGAATGTCCCGCGTTCTTCAGCCATTAGTGATGATTGCTTTTTGCTTTCTGTTTGTATGAAGCCCATTACTTCATGTGCAAGCTTTGAGGCCTCTTCAGAATTATAAGGAATGCCGAGCTGTATAAGCATGTCAGCCCATCCCATGACCCCGAGGCCTATCTTTCTGTTTGACTTTGTTGCGTCTTCAATTTTTTTCAATGGGTACTTATTTATGACGATAACATTGTCAAGAAAATGGACTGCGCGGTGTACTGTCTCTCTGAGGGAGCTCCAGTCGATATATGTGCTGGTCTCTTCGGACGTTTCTGTTGCGCCGCCGGGCTGAAAGGCGCCGGGCTGCTTGCCGGAATGCACGAACTTTGACAGATTTATTGATCCCAGGTTGCAGGACTCATATGCAAGGAGAGGCTGCTCACCGCAAGGGTTGGTGCTTTCAATTTCTCCGACTTCCGGTGTTGGATTGTACTGGTTCATTCTGTCCATGAAAATAATACCAGGCTCACCGTTTTTCCAGGCATGATCTACTATCTGGTTAAAGACCTGTCTGGCTTCCAGTTGTTTTACAGGTTTTTTATCATGCGGGTTTATCAGGTCATATTTTTCATTATGCTTCAGGGCGTCCATAAATACATCGGTCAGTGCGACAGAAAGATTAAAATTGTTGAGTTTGGAAGTGTTTTCTTTAGCAGAAATAAAATCGAGGATGTCCGGATGGTCAACACGGAGTATCCCCATGTTTGCGCCCCGTCTTGTACCACCCTGCTTTATGGCTTCCGTTGCTGTGTCAAATACGTTCATGAATGAAATGGGTCCTGATGATACCCCTTTTGTCGAACCCACGATATCGCCGTTTGGCCTGAGTTGGGAGAATGAAAAACCTGTGCCCCCTCCTGATTTATGTATCAGCGCGGCATTCTTGACAGCCTCGAAAATCGACTCCATAGAGTCCTCGATTGGGAGAACGAAACATGCGGAAAGTTGACCGAGTCTTCTTCCTGCATTCATAAGGGTAGGGCTGTTTGGTAAAAATTTCAAAGATGTCATGAGGTCATAGAATTTTTCTTCAATATACCTGACTTCAGTTTCGGATTTGCCATGATTCAGTTCTACAGCAGCAACCGACCTGGCAACCCTTGTGAAAAGATCTTCGGGGCCCTCAATGACACTCCCCTTTTCATCCTTTTTCAGATATCTCTTCTCAAGGACCTTTAATGCACTCTGATTCAGGTTTATTTGCTTTGATGCCATTTCAGCCATGGTTCCTCCCTGTTAAATAAGAATAATTTATTTATAATTAAGAAATGGTAATGCATTTTTGATATTTGGTGATTTTATAGTGTTATTAAGCTATCCTCTATTTAGAGGTGATTCGAAATTTAACCACAATATGTAGTATTTGTCAAGCAAAAAATGCAAAAAAATAAAGTGGTTGATTTTATTGAAGTTTTGCAGTGGAAACATGGTTGATGAATTGTGGATTAAAAAAAAATAGTTTTATTTTTTTACTTGAAGGCCTATTTTTTAGTTTTTCAACCTATATAATATGATACTACACTAAATCCGGAGAGTTCCTATGTCAGAAGTAAGAACAGAAATATTCTCATACAAAGGATGGACCAACTGCGTACGGCTAACAAACGGTATTGTTGACCTTGTTATCACCACGGATGTTGGCCCGAGGATCATCAGATACGGCTTTCTGGGACAAGGTAATGAATTCTCTGAAATTAAGGCAACTCTTGGTCTTGCGGGCGGGGAAAAGTGGAGAATTTACGGGGGGCACCGTCTCTGGCATAGTCCCGAGGATAAACAGAGGACATATGAACCTGATAATTTCCCGGTAAAGTGGGAAGGGCTTACAAACGGCGTTAAAACCATACAGGACATAGAACCGAATACCGGGATTATAAAGGAAATGGAAATTCTCCTCTCACCTGAAACAAGTGAAGTCAATATTCTTCACCGCCTGACAAATTCAGGACAGCGGCCGGTTGAATTATCTGTATGGAGTATATCCGCAATGGCAACAGGAGGGAAAGAGGTAATTTCCCAGATACAAACAGATACCGGTCTGCTTCCTAACAGATTTATGGTGTTGTGGCCTTATACGAGGCTGAATGATCCCCGTCTGTACCTAGGGGAGAGGCTTATTGTTATTCAGCAGGACCCGGATATGAAACAGCCTTTAAAACTGGGCATTCCAAATGAGAAGGGATGGGCCGCTTATTTCAATAATAACCATCTCTTTATTAAATATTATACGCATGTCAGAAACGCGCGATACCCTGATTTTGGTGTCTCATATGAAACGTATACTAATGATTTTATGCTTGAACTCGAGACATTGTCCCCGCTGATTTCAATAGAACCTGGTATGTCTGTTGAGCATTCTGAAAAATGGGAACTATATGATAGCATCCCGGTACCGGAGAATGACGAGGCAGAAATTGAAGCAGTATTAAGAGAAAAAATAAGTCCTTACTAATCCAAATCTTCAGATTTAATCATGATCTGCCGTAAAGATAGGCAAATAAGATATTTTTGCGTGCTCTCAGGGGAGTATGGAAAATAATATTAACTGATTGATTTAATAAAGAAAATGAGGATTGGTTTAGTATGGCTGCAAAGCTGGGACAATTGCTTGTAAGTAACAATATTATTACAGAAGAGCAGTTAGACAAGGCCCTCTTTATGCAAAAAAAGGAAGGCGGCCGTGTTGGTTCCAACTTGATTAAGCTCGGTTTTTTAACAGAAGAAACACTAGTAGGATTCCTTAGTAAGCAGTATGGTGTTCCTGCTGTAAGCCTCTCTACTCAGGAAATTGACCCTGCGCTTATTAAATTTGTTCCTTATGAGGTTGCTAATAAATATCAGATATTTCCGATTTCAAAGAACGGTGCTACTCTCTCACTCGCAATGACCGATCCCTCGAATGTATTTGCGATTGATGACGTAAAATTTATGACAGGTTATGAAGTAGTTGCGGTTGTCTCTTCTGAATCATCAATAAAGGAAGCCATTGCCAGACATTATGAGCAATCGGACGCTCTTCAGGATGTTGTCGATAGTATGTCTGATTTTGAGGAAGATACCCTGGACCTGATTCAGGATGAAGAGGATGATGCTGATATATCACAAATAAAAAACGCAGGAGAGGATGCTCCTGTTGTTAAACTCGTGAACCTGATATTAAGTGAAGCGATTGCAAGGGGGGCCAGTGATATTCACATGGAACCTTATGAGAAAGAATACAGGGTACGGTACAGGGTCGACGGTGTCCTTTACGACATAATGCAGCCTCCCATGAGATTAAAAGCCGCGCTTTCATCACGAATAAAAATCATGGCGGAACTCGATATCGCGGAGCGGCGTCTTCCCCAGGACGGTAGGATTAAGCTGAAAGTCCGAAACAAGGGTATTGATCTCCGTGTCTCAACCCTGCCGACGCTCTTTGGCGAAAAAATAGTCATGAGGATACTTGACCAGAGCAACCTGAATCTTGATATGACGAAACTCGGATTTGAACCAAAGGCATTAAAGGACTTTGAGTCGGCTATACAATCTCCATTCGGAATGGTGCTGGTAACCGGACCTACTGGAAGCGGTAAGACAACAACACTATATTCCGCCATGAGTACGGTCAACACGGTTGATGTTAATATAATGACCGCAGAAGACCCTGTTGAATACAACCTTAAGGGTGTAAATCAGGTGCATGTAAGGGAAGATATCGGGCTGACGTTTGCAGCAGCCCTTAAGTCGTTTCTGAGGCAGGACCCGGACATTGTAATGGTCGGTGAAATCAGAGACTTTGAGACAGGTGAGATTGCCGTTAAGGCCGCATTAACAGGTCACCTCGTATTTAGCACCCTGCATACAAATGATGCCCCGAGCACTATTCAGAGGATGCTGAATATGGGGATAGAGCCTTTTCTGATTTCAGCGTCTGTTGTATTAATCCTTGCACAGAGACTCGCGAGAAAGATATGTGATGATTGCAAGGAAGTGGTTGAAGTCCCTGAAGAAGCACTCATTGATATAGGCTATAAGAAAGAAGAAATAGGAACGTTTAAATGTTATAAGGGAAAAGGTTGCCCGTCATGCTCTGACACCGGATATAAGGGAAGGAGGGCCCTCTATGAGGTGATGCCGATGAGTGATGAATTAAAAGAGATGGTCCTGAAAGGCTCTTCTGCTATGGAACTGAAAAAAGAGGCAATGAGGCAAGGAATGAGCAGTTTAAGGATGAGCGGCCTTGCTAAAATCAAAGAAGGGATAACAACTCTGGAAGAAGTCCTGAGGGTGACTTTTGCGGACTAAAGAACTTTTTTGCTTTTACCGAATATAAGTGTAACTGTGCGTAAGATCACAGAGCCGCAGTAAGTAAAGTGGCTAAAATAAATTAATAAATATGTTCCTGATAAAGCGGCTATGAAGATTCTTAAACATTATATACAAAAGGAAAACTGATTATGGCAACTCTTTATGATCTGTTAAAAGTTATGACCGACAAAGGGGCTTCTGACCTTCATATAACTTCAGCATCACCCCCCCGGATAAGGATCGATGGGAACTTAACACCACTGCCGGATGAACCGCTTACCCCTGCTGAAACAAAAGCGCTTTGTTACAGTATTCTTACTGAAACACAGAAGCACAAATTTGAGGAGAACAATGAGCTTGACCTTTCATTTGGACTGAAAGGTCTGAGTCGGTTCAGGGCAAATATATTTCTGCAGAGAGGTGCTGTAGCAGGGGCTTTCAGAATGATCCCGTTTAAGATGAGGACGTTCGAAGAATTAGGTCTCCCCAGGGTCATTAAAAAACTTGCGAACAAACCGAGAGGACTTATCCTTGTTACCGGGCCTACTGGAAGCGGTAAGTCATCTACTCTGGCTGCGATTATCGACAAGATTAACAATGAACGGAATGAGCATATCATAACGGTTGAAGATCCTATAGAGTATATCCATAATCATAAAAGCTGCCTGGTCAATCAGAGAGAGGTCAATTCAGATACAGCTTCTTTTACAGACGCGCTCAGGTATGTCTTAAGGCAGGACCCGGATGTGGTGTTGATCGGTGAGATGAGGGACCTTGAGACAATTGAGGCAGCGCTTACAGTCTCTGAAACAGGACATCTTACCCTTGCGACACTGCATACAAATAACGCGGTACAGACAATAAACAGGGTCATCGATGTATTCCCGTCGCATCAGCAGGAACAGATAAGGGTCCAGCTCTCGTTTGTTCTTGAAGGCATAATAGCACAGCAGCTTATACCGAAGAAATCAGGTAATGGAAGGGCCCTGGCGGTTGAGATCTTTGTTCCTACTCCGGCGATAAGGAACTTGATCAGGGAGGACAAGACACATCAGTTATATTCCATGATGCAGACAGGTCAGAAAACATTCGAAATGCAGACAATGAACCAGTCACTATTTGAACTGTATAAAAAGGGTGACCTCTCATATGAAGTAGCGCTTGCAAAATCGACTATGCCGGAAGAACTTTTAAGTATGATGCAGAAGGCTAATTTAGATAAGGGATAAATAATGGCAACAACAGCGACAACAGCAACCATATTTAATTGGAAAGGTAAGTCGGCAAAGGGTGCCGTTATAAAAGGAGAGTTGACAGCAACTTCAAAGAACGAGGTTGAAGCCTACCTGAGAAAACAACGTATAGTACCTACAAAGATCTCAAAAAAATCCAAGCCGCTTTTTAGTACCGGCGCTAAGGTGGTTGATAAAGATATTGTTATTTTTACAAGGCAGTTTGCAACAATGATCGGTGCCGGTCTGCCTCTGATCCAGGCGCTTGATATACTTTCAAAGCAGACTGAGAACAAGGGGTTTGGGTTAATTATCGGTGAGATAAAGGGTGACATTGAAGAGGGCATGACCTTTGCTGATGCACTGAAAAAGCACCCCAAAATTTTTACTAATCTCTACGCGAATATGGTAGCGGCTGGTGAGGCTGGTGGAATTCTTGACACCATCTTAGTAAGACTGGCCGTGTATATTGAAAAAGCGCAAAATCTGAAGAGAAAAGTTAAGGGTGCCATGGTATACCCTTCGGTCACGATAACGGTCGCGATCGCTGTCATCGTGATAATAATGATATTTGTTGTTCCGACCTTTGGAAAGATGTTTGAAACACTTGGTGGTGAGCTCCCCGCTCCTACACAGTTTCTTATTACCTTAAGTGATTTTTTGAGTGGCAAGGGAGGCCTTATAGTCTTAGTCGGCATTGTCTCTACGCTTGTGTCTATCATCCAGTTCAAGAAGACAAAAACGGGAGAAGTAGTTTTCGACAGGATAATGTTAAAGCTTCCCATACTCGGGATGCTTTTAAGGAAAGTCGCGGTTGCTAAATTTACCAGAACTCTCGGGACTCTTATCAGCAGTGGCGTGCCCATACTTGAGGGTCTCAATATAACGGCCAGGACCGCCGGAAATAAGGTTATAGAGATGGCTGTTCTTGAAGTAAGAAAAGGTGTTTCTGAAGGAAAAACCATAGCTGAGCCATTAACGGAAGTAAAGGTATTTCCACCCATGGTCATACAGATGATTGCTGTTGGAGAATCTACCGGTGCGTTAGACAATATGCTGGGGAAAATAGCGGACTTCTATGATGAAGAGGTTGATCTCGCGGTCGCAAATCTGACATCAATGATAGAGCCGATGCTCATGGTTTTTCTAGGTGGTACGGTCGGGTTTATAGTTGTCGCCATGTATCTGCCGATATTTAAACTTATAACACTTGTCGGTTAACTCTTGTCACTAAGTTCCTGTGTAGTAACTCTGGAGAACAATGATTAATGATTTAATCAAACGGGTAAGCACCCTCATTTATATCAGGGTAATTTTAGTTACCATATTGCTCGGCTCATTCTATGCTTTCAGAGTTGGCTATGAGAAGCTGCTGCATCCGACAGCCTTTTCTTTCTTTATAGCATCACTGTATTTCCTAACTATAATCTATGCCCTTGTTTTACGTGTAATCAAGACCAGGAAGCAGTATGTCGTTTTTGCGTATTTGCAAATAACCATCGACATTATTGCTGAAACAGTACTTTTATATATGACAGGAGGTATTGAAAGTACATTCTCGTTTCTCTTCTTGCTAAGTATCGTGTCTGCCGGTATTGTGCTGAGCCGACGGGGATGCTATGTTATTGCCACGATAAGCAGTGTACTGTACAGCCTGCTTATAAATCTGCAGTTTTACAGCCTGATACAGACTTCTTCCGTAGGACTTTTCAGTGAGAAGGATTTTTTCTTCAATATATTCTCACATATTGTTGCCTTTTATCTAATCGCCTTCCTCAGCGGATATCTTTCAGAAAAACTCCATGCGGCCACGGAAACCCTGGTGAAGAGGGACACGGTTTTAAGTGATTTAAAGGCTTTCAGCAGGTACATTATCGAAAGCATGCCGAGTGGGGTTTTTACTTCTGATCTGGAAAGGAAAATCGTGACATTTAACACTTCCGCGGAGGAGATCACCGGACTCAAAAAAAAGGACGTGAGAGGGGAGGCCATGGAGGACATCTTTCCTTTCCTGCGGGATTTAAATGGGCCGATTGAAAGGACAGAGGGCGATATGCAGCGTAAAGGGGAAACGTATCCGGTAGGTATGAGGCTCTCAACCCTCAAAGACAGCGCCGGGAACGTGATTGGGCTGATAGGGATATTCCAGGACCTCACTTCATTAAAGGCCATGGAAGCGGATGTAAAGAGAAAAGAAAAGTGGGCATTTATCGGGGAGCTTTCAGCTTCAATAGCCCATGAATTAAGGAATCCGCTTGCGGCACTAAAGGGGTCTGTAGAAATGCTGCGGGAAAAAAAGGTCTCTGAAGAACATGCTGATCAACTTATGGAGATAGCACTGTCTGAGATGGATAGGCTCAACGGTATTATAACAGACTTTTTGCTCTATGCAAGGCCCCAGGAAATAAAGATTGAGCAGTTTGATCTGAATCAATCCCTGAGGAATATCATCACTCTGTTACGTGGTTCGGAACGTTTTCATGAAGATATAGAAATATTCTCTAACCTGGAAGATGAACTTACTATGAGCGGAGATGATAAAAAACTGCAGCAGGTATTCTGGAACCTATGCCTGAATGCCGTAGATGCTATTTCGAGCAAGGGGAGTATAAGTATCTTCACGGGAAAAAAGGAAAGCAACATAGAGATTGAAGTCTCAGATACGGGTGAGGGAATCGATAAAGAAGATATAGACAGTGTTTTTTACCCCTTTTTTACTACAAAAGAGAAAGGGACAGGGCTGGGGCTAGCTATTACGCATAAGATAGTTGAAGAACATAACGGCAAAATTACCGTTGAATCACCGGGCAGCGGGCTTGGTTCAACTTTTAAAGTAATATTGCCGATAAAAACATAGCAGATGAGGAATGAGAGTACGGTAAAATGACTTGAAAGAGCAGCAGGAACCGTACAACGTACGATATATTTGGAGAAAAAAGGAATAATGAAAAAAATTAAAGGCAGGATTCTGGTTGTTGACGATGAGAAGAGTATGCGGGAGATACTCCAGATTTTCCTGAAAAATGAAGGATATTGCGTAAATGTTGCCAGTAATGGTGAGGAGGCGATAGATGCCGTAAAGAAGGATATCTTTGATCTGGTAATTACAGACATGAAGATGCCTAAAGTCGGAGGGCTGGAACTCCTTAAGAATGTAAAACAGATTACTCCGGGGACAGTCGTGGTTATAGTAACAGCATTCGGCTCTACAGAGTCTGCTGTTGAAGCAATGAAACACGGGGCTTATGATTTTATCCAGAAGCCTTTCCAGATGGATGATATCAGGCTCGTTGTAAAAAACGCGCTCGAAAAACAGAAACTGCAGAAAGATGTCTCAATACTGAAAGAGCAGCTTAAAGCTCCCTCTCTCGAAAATATTATAGGCAGCAGCCAATCTATGCAGAACATGTTTTCAGTAGTCACCAAGAGTGCGGAAAGCAGCGCCAGTGTGCTGATAACCGGAGAAAGCGGCACAGGTAAAGAACTTGTTGCCAATGCTATCCATAACCTCAGTCCTAGAAAAGAAAATCATTTTGTTGCCCTGAATTGTGCGGCAATCCCTGAGGGCCTGCTCGAAAGTGAGCTTTTTGGTTATATGAGGGGGGCATTTACAGGTGCGAATTCAAACAAGCAGGGCCTGTTTGAACTTGCAAATGACGGGACGCTTTTTCTTGATGAAATAGGAGAGATGCCTATCGTCCTGCAGGCCAAACTCTTACGGGTCATAGAAAGCGGGACCTTCCGCAGGGTAGGCGGGATTTCTGACATAAAGGTAGACGTTCGCATTGTTTCCGCTACAAACAGGGAAGTGGAGCATCTGATCGAAAGCGGGCAGTTTCGTGAGGACCTTTATTTCAGACTCAATGTCCTGTCGGTCAAGATTCCTTCCTTAAGAGAGAGGAATGAGGACATCCCAATCCTGGTGAGCCATTTTCTTGAAAAATTTGCTGGAGACAAGATGAGATTTACAGAGGACGCGATCAAAGTGATGAAGAACTACAGGTGGAAGGGTAATGTGCGGGAGCTTGAAAATATTATTGAAAGGGTTGTTTTACTCTGTGATGGTGATGTCATAGATGTTGAGAATCTACCGGAAGAATTAAGAAAATCCTCATCTGAGGAAAAAGTTGCCGTGCCGTCCGGAGGGATGGATATGGAGAAACTCATGGAAGACACGGAAAAGGCATATCTGCTTAAGGCCCTTGAGAAGTCAAACGGTGTAAAGACAGAGGCCGCAAAATTACTTAATCTTACATTCAGGTCTTTCAGGCATAAGCTGAAGAAGTATGGGATTGAGACGAGGGTTGTTGCTGAGTAGCGATTTTATGCTCTACTCGTAATGTTTTAGCGTTTCCACTCACCGCTCTTACCACCCCGCTTTTCAACAAGCATAACATCCGAGATGATCATGCCCTTGTCCACGGCCTTGCACATGTCGTAAATTGTAAGGGCCGCGACAGAGACTGCGGTAAGGGCCTCCATCTCAACGCCTGTCTGACCGTTACATTTGGCGATAGATTCTATGTCAATCTTGTTTTTTTTCTTGTCAGGCTTGAAATCAACCTTAACGGTCGAGAGATTAAGCTGGTGGCAGAGGGGAATAAGTTCGGGGGTCTTTTTTGCTGCCATGATCCCTGCAAGCCGCGCGGTCTCAAAGACATTGCCCTTTGCGATCTTTTGATCGCAGATAAGGGAGAGGGTCTCCTTTTCCATATATACAGAACCCCGCGCAACAGCCTCTCTTTTAGTCGACTTTTTATTGCCGACATCAACCATTGATGCTTTGCCTTCTTTATCAAGATGCGTGAGTTTTTTCATGTTTCTTAAAATAACATATTTTTCGTTGAGCGTCGAGCGTTGAGCGAGGCTTATTCCAGAAGTCCCTCGATAATTTCTGCTGCATCCCTGATAAACTTAGGGCATTTATCTGAAATAATCTGTCCGGAATCAGACGGTTTGTTTTTTGAGCCAATATCAAAACCGATCATCTCCCGGCATATAATGGTACTATTCCGGGCTTTAAATTTCTGAGTGAATTTTCCGATGAGTTCGTAAGTCTTTTTCTTTGCTTCTTTATCCTCTGCATTTGCTGCACCGTACTTTAATCCTATAATCATATATGCACCGGTCACAGCGCCGCAGGTCTCACCCATCAGGCCCATTCCACCGCTAAAGGCATTGCCGATCTTCATAGCGGTCTTAAGATCTATCCCCAGCTCAGTTCCATAAGCTGCCAGTAGTGCCTGGGTTCAGTTGTAACCATTATTGAAATGTTGAACTGTTTTTTTAATTTTGGACATGACTTTATAATAACGGCTACTAATAATATTTTCTATGTAATTATCTGTGACCGTTTACCCATATTTGTTTATGCTAATATAATCTACTATGAAAAGGGTCGTAATTACAGGCATTGGCGCAGTTACGCCATTAGGTAATGATATTGAGACTACCTGGGAAAACTTATTGAAAAAAGTCCCGGGTACAAGTGATATAAAGAAGTTCGATCCTTCGGGGCTACCGAGCAGGATAGCTGGGGAACTGAAGGGGTTTGTACCTGAAACGTACATGTCAGGAAAGGACATTCTGAGGCTTGATCCATTTGTCCATTATGCCGCGGCCGCTTCCTTCATGGCGGTTGAAGACGCTGGATTGAAAAATGGACGGTCAACGCTCAACGGACAACGGTCAGCGGTTGTTATCGGTTCAAGCAGGGGCGGGATAACCTCAATGGAAAAGGCGTTTGAAAAGCACTTTTCAAGTGGAGGACCTTTTTCAGCATATTTGATGTCATCAAGCACAATTAATATGGCATCTTCATACATTTCAATTTCACTCGGTATAAAAGGTGCCGCACTTGGGATATCCACTGCGTGTGCTTCCGGTGCGAACGCAATAGGTGAGGCAGCGCGTATGGTCCGTTGCGGTGAAGTCGATATTGCCCTGGCAGGCGGTGCTGAGGCGCCGTTGTGCAGATTGGCTGTCGGGGGTTACGGCACATCAGGCGCTCTTTCCAGGCGAAACCACGAGCCGGAGAAGGCGAGCAGGCCATTTGATAAGGAGAGGGACGGTTTTGTTATCGCTGAAGGAGCGGGAATCCTCGTTCTTGAAGAACTTGAACATGCTTTAAAGAGAGGCGCAAAAATATATGCGGAAATTGCCGGATACGGTACCTCCTCTGATGCCTTCCATCAGACAAAACCTGATAGTGAAGGTGAAGCTGCTGCAATTTCTAATGCGTTAAAAAATGCTGATGTTGCTGTTGATGAAGTTGATTATATAAATGCCCACGCAACATCGACCCCACTTGGAGACGCGGCTGAATCCCAGGCTGTCAGGAGAGTATTCGGCGGACTTGCAAACGGTATTTTCATAAGCTCCTGCAAGTGCATGCTTGGCCATATGCTCGGTGCTGCCGGTGCTGTTGAGACAGCGGTTACCGCGATATCTATAAATAGAGGAATTATTACGCCCACTATTAACCTTGAGGTCCCTGATCCGGATTGTAACCTTAATTATGTGACTTCGAAATTGCAAAAGGAAATCAAGACTGCTATCACAAATTCCTTTGGTTTTGGAGGTGTGAATGCCGTGCTGGTCTTAAAGAAATTTAAAGATTGAAAAACAGTACTTCCTCAATTTAGTTTTCCCCCTAAAAGTCCGATATATACATGTAGGTTCATAACTTGTTGATGTTAAATATTTTTTGGAGAGAAATATGTCTGAAGCATGGAAAGATATAGGTACATTACTGCTGGAGTTCCGGCTGATTGATGAGGATGATTTAAATGAAGGTATAAAGCTTCAGCAGAAGACAGGTTTGAGGCTTGGTGAAGTTCTGGTAGAACTCGGGAGAGTCACAATGGAAGACATTGACTGGGTTCTGAGTAAGCAGCTCGATATTCCCTTTGTCATTGTTGAAGACATCACTCCTGATGCTGAACTTCTCTCGAAATTTCCAAGGGATTTTCTGATCGAGAACAGGATGCTTCCTCTGTATGAAACAGATGATCAGATGTCGGTTGTCACAGAAGACCCGTTTAATGAAACCGCGATTGCATTTATAAAGGAAAAGTTCAGCAAAACAATTAATATTTCAACCGGCAGTGGCAGCAAGATCGAAAATATACTCAAAAACACCTTTAAGAAAACGGTCTATCCAGACCTGGTTTCTGCGATTGAAGGAATTATAGAAAAGATCAACGAGACATCTTTTTACCGGATAGATTTTTTGCTGGGTGAGAATTCATGTTCTATGCATGTTTTCGGTTTCGGGATATTAAAGTATATGCTGACGCTAAATGGAAATTTCACAAGCGGGGACATATTCAGGGCTTTTGACAGCCTGAACATTCATTTCCTATACGAAGAATCTGTTACATCAAACAGGACATTTGTTGCAATCAGTCCCCTCCTGAACAAGCGTGATATAGGGTCGTTTCCCGCAATTGCCGGAAAGTACGGGCTCTTTTTTCCTGACGACGTGGTTTTTTCAGATACGTATAGTCATGGGCTGACACACTTTTTCCGTCTCGATGCACCCTTGCACGGGTATAAGTACTTTTCAACAAAAACTAACGATTACAATTTTAAAAGCTCGGTCTATGTTATTGATGCAGCGCCAAAAGATTTTGAGGATTATTACGTAGATATATATATTCCCCAAAAATGTTCTTCATGTAACGGTGATGGCTGTGAGGTATGTAAAGACCTGGGGTATACGTTTAAAGAGATGGAAGGAACATTTTCTTCTGCTGATATAAGCAAAATAATAAAAGAGGGTTAATATGGCAAAGATCGACGCATTTTTTAAATATATGATTGATAACGACGCAAGCGATCTGCATTTGTCCGGCGGGGCAAAACCGAAGATAAGAAAAAGCGGTGAGCTTGAAGAGATGGACCTTCCGATATTGACGAACGATGCCCTGAAGGAGCTGCTCTTTGAGATTACGAATGATGAGCAGCGAAAGGTCTTTATTACAACAAGGGACCTTGACTTTGCGTATGAAATCCCGGGCCTTGCGAGATTCAGGGCGAATTATTTTGTACAGCAAAGGGGCCTCGCAGCAGTATTCAGGGTCATACCTTCTGAGATACTATCGCTTGAGGACCTGAATCTTCCGGAACAACTGTTAAAATTAACGCAGTTGAGCAGGGGGCTTGTGCTAGTGACCGGACCGACCGGAAGCGGAAAATCCACAACACTCGCTGCGATAGTCGACTACATAAACAAAAACCGGAAGGACCATATACTAACGGTCGAAGACCCTGTAGAATTTGTTCATCAGAATAAGGGCTGTCAGGTCAATCACCGTGAGGTAGGGACCCACACACAATCTTTTGCCGCTGCTTTGAGGGCCGCTCTTCGAGAGGACCCTGATGTTATTCTTGTCGGTGAAATGCGTGACCTTGAGACTATTGAACTTGCCATAACTGCTGCTGAGACCGGGCACCTGGTATTCGGGACGCTTCACACGAATTCTGCCGCGAAGACTATCGACCGTATTATAGATGCGTTCCCCGCAGGTCAGCAGGCCCAGATCCGGACTATGCTATCGGAGTCATTAAAGGGTGTTGTCTGCCAGCAGTTGATGAAAAGGATCGACAAGCCGGGACGGGTTGCCGCTCTTGAAATCCTCTTTTGCAAGACGAATGTAGCTAACCTTATAAGGGAAGACAAGACCTTTCAGATAGCCTCGATCATTCAGACCTCAAAAGGCGAAGGCATGCAGCTTATGGACCAGGCGATTATGGATTTCTTGATGAAGAAGATGATCGCCCCTGAAGAGGCATATATGAAGTCGAACGACAAGAGCGCGTTTGAGAGGTTTCTTCCAAAGAGTGAATAAATAACAGTGTAGCTTGCGCGGAATTTCTTTAAACATTCCATGTCAATTATTTTTCACTAAATTACTTGCAGCCTGAATCAGATTCCGAGGTGTTAATAATTCTCTATAAAAATGCTATCATATTTTTATTTGGTAATTTTGCTGTTAGGCAGGGGCCATGCCGCTGGATGCATAATGAAATATCCTGGTAAATTCATTTTTATAATCTTAATTGCATTTAATATTATTCTTTTTGTTTTGACAGGATGTTCGGAATATGCTGAGGATTGGAAGCCGCAGGTTGTGCCTTATCTTGATAATGTTCCCTCGGATATAGATGGTCAGGGCTCTGCGGTATTAGACCCCCTCGGGCCTGTGACGGCAAGTTCAGTAGGGAAATTTAAGATAACTTTTACCGTAGGTGAGTCAGGCATTGTCGCGGGTGGGTTTGTAATGCTTCAGATTCCGCCGTGGTGGGGCTGGAGCCAGCCCCAGATCATGTACCCGGAAGAGCCGGGATACACAACGGTTGAAACATCTTTTGCTGATCCTTCATTAAAGATATATACTATGCCGCTTAACCGTGTTGTTGTTTTTTCCAGGGAGCGCGTCTTCAGGTCTGGTGAAACGATAACTTTCAGTTATGGAAATAACGCAAGAGTAGACAGGTTTGCTGAGAAAGAAGAGCTATTTCAGGTTTTTGTAGACGCCGACGGTGACGGGCACTCAGCATGCATCGCAAAACCTCCAATGCTGCAAATCAAAGCACGGACACCATCAAGGATAAATGTGACTGCACCTTCACAGCTCAATCCGGGTAAAACCATCGAGGTCAGGGCTGCTCCGCTTGACAAACGAGGCAACTGGAGCGAATTCCCTGCCGGGAAGTATACCCTTCAAGTTATACGTGACGGCCAGGAAGCGGGTAAATTTATACTGGAAGTAAAAGGCGGTGAGAAAATAATCACTTTTAAGTATATGCCTGTCATGGAAGGTATATACTTTTTTGAGGTGGAGGGTCCGTCAGGGCTTCAGGGCAAGAGCAATGTTATGCATTGTAAGGAGGGCAACCGGAAGTTGAAGCTCTTCTTTGGCGATATACATGGGCACTCTCGCATGTCGGATGGCACAGGAACACCTGAGGACTATTATGTCTATGCCCGCAGAGTTTCAGGTCTTGACATTGCCGCGTTGACCGACCACGCAGACCATGGGACCATACCGATAAAAGGAAGAGTCTGGAATCGTATAAAAAAGGCCGCCAATAATGCATATGAGCCAGGACGTTTCGTTACGTTCCTTGGGTTTGAGTGGACAAATTGGGAGTATGGACATCGCAATATCTACTACCTCAACGAAGACGGACCTGTCTTTAGATCAGTCGATACTGAAAGCGATACTCCTCCGAAGCTCTGGAACCTTCTTGAATCACACGAGGCCATGACCATTGCACATCATACAGGAGGCGGACCGGTACCTACTGATTGGAATGTGAAGCCTGGTGCGAAGGAGTGGCTGGTGGAAATAAGCTCGATTCACGGGACATCGGAGTATTACGGGGGTGAAGCAGAGATTTACCGTCCTGTCAAAGGAGCATTTGTCAGAGATGCCCTGATGCGAGGATATAAGCTTGGTATCATAGGTTCGGGAGACACACATGATGGACATTCGGGGCAGCGTACTCTGGGTGCCACTGTAAGCGGTCTTCTGGGTGTCTATAGCCCCGAACTTACAAGGGAAGCTGTCTGGAGTGCCTTCCAGCAGAGACGTGTATACGCAACAACCGGACCGAAGATCATTTTGGATTTCCGTGTGGCAGATTCTCCAATGGGCTCTGAAGTAAAGTGGGCGGCTTCTAATGGATCTGTCCCTATGGCTGTCAGGGCCATAGGATGTGATGAGATCATATCAGTAGAGATTATACGTAATGGGGAAAAGATATTTGAAGAAAAAGCAGAGGGAGTGTTCGTGCATTATTTACTGAAGGATCCTCAGCCACAATCTGGTAAATCCTGGTACTACGCCAGGATTTTGCAGAAAGACGGCAATATGGCATGGTCAAGTCCTGTCTGGATTACAGTGGAATGATTAGATTGAGTTATAAAGGAGGAAAGTATGAAAAGCTATCGTAAAGAACTCTGGTTCAATATTCCGACAAGGCGTGAATTTATTAATATTACTCCTCATGTCGAGGAATGTTTGATGGAGAGTAAGATCAAGGAAGGGCTTTGCCTTGTAAATGCAATGCATATCACAGCCTCTGTATTTATCAACGATGATGAATCAGGTCTTCATCATGACTATGAGATCTGGCTCGAAAAGCTTGCGCCACACGAACCGATTTCTCAATATCAGCACAATCGTACAGGGGAAGACAACGGTGACGCACATCTTAAACGTCAGGTAATGGGACGTGAGGTCACGGTTGCTGTTACGGACGGAAAACTGGATTTTGGTACGTGGGAGCAGATTTTTTACGGTGAATTTGATGGAAGAAGGAAAAAGCGGGTGCTGGTTAAGATTATTGGTGAGTGATGGTGTTTTCTTCCCGAAACAGCAACTTGACTGTCATTCCTTTAACTTTGAGTTAAATCAAGTTTGATTAAGAATTCGAGATATTTTTTTGGCAGGGTGAGGAATTCAACTCCCATTCCATAATTCAAATCATTTGTTTGGAGTATCCTGATAATCCTTGTCGGAACATGAAAAATATCATCTGATAATAGAATGAACAAATCCACATGCAGATCATTTGGGATTAATCTCTCATTTATGATAATGTACATCCCTTTTGTTGAGAGATTGCTAATAGTACCTTTGTAAATCTTTTTGTGGTAGAAGAACTTTACTTCAATATCATCAACCGGTATTCTTTCGCAATTTCTATTTCCCATAATAGCCAATCCATGTTTTTTGATATTTCTGTAATTAAAAAGGAAGAATGATCTGAACAACTACTGATTAAATATACAGGTTATTGCTTAAAAGATGAATCGGGAGATATCTGCTTATTTGCATAAGGGAATGCCATATATAGGGAGGATTTTAATTACGCTTTTTCTTGAAGGTCAGATGGTATACCCTGCATCAAAAACATTATGGCAGGACGGGCAGATAAAAAGCCATTTGGTAACGTCCCCTTCCCTTTTGAACATGGAATGGAAACCGTCTTTGTATCCGCAGGACGGACAGGTCTTGAATTCATCTTCAATTTTTACTTTGATGATTTTATAATCCATGCTAGATCCTCTGCTAAACTTTTTCAATGTTATTTCATTAATAGTAAACTCAGAGCCATAAGTGCCATGCCTCCAACGAGTCCGAAGAGGCTGTCATGTCCCTTGCCGTAGGCATGGCTGGTCGGCAGCAGACCATCCAGGCTAATGTAAACCATGATGCCCGCTACTAGGCCGAAGAGTGAGCCCATCACCTGAGGGGGTATGACACCGGACTCATCACCAGTCAGCGCCCTCAATGCAAGATAGGCAATGCCTGCACCCACTGGTTCTGACAATCCGCTCAGAAAAGAATAGGTGAATGCCTTTTTTCTATTGCCAGTTGCATAGAATATAGGGACTGAAACGCTGATTCCTTCAGGTATATTGTGCAGCGCGAGTGCAATCGCTATAGCGACACCTAAGCCCGGGTCTTGCAAAGCGGCCAGGAATGTAGCCAGGCCTTCAGGGAAGTTATGGATCGCAATGGCAAGCGCCGTGAAAATTCCCATACGCATAAGCTTTTTGTTTCCAGCCCCATGATTATGCATGAAGGGTTCAGCCTGCTTTTTCTCACTGCTTATCGCATTAAAGTCCGGTAAAGGTGCATCGTCATTCAGGAGAGGTGCGATCTCTTCCTCCGCGTGTGATTCATGGGGGTTTTCGGCTGAAGGGATGAGGGTGTCGATAAGGCCTATCAGTAGAATTCCGCCAAAGAATGAAGCAACGTTTAACCAGTCTCCCCAATAATCACCGTAGGCCTCTGACATGGCGACGGCACCTTTTGAGAGTATTTCGACAAACGAGACGTACAGCATGACACCCGCGGAAAAACCCGTTGAAATGGAGAGAAAACGGTAGCTCTTGTTTTTTACAGTGAAAGCTATCAGGCTGCCTATCCCTGTTGCCATGCCGGCAAAGAGAGTTAATCCAAACGCAATCGTGACATTACTCATCGCTTTGCCATGACATTATTCATGCCTTTATCAGTGTCCAGATCCCTATGACAATAAATCCAATTCCTGCAGCCCATGACAGGTATTTCGGGTTTATAAATCTGCCAAGGGCTGCTCCAATTAAAACTGCTATAGCGGATGCCACTACAAGTGCAGACGCGGAAGCCAGAAATACCATGGTTTTTGAATGTGCTGCCTTGGTCGAAAAAAGGAGTGTCGCAATCTGGGTTTTATCGCCCAGTTCGGCAAAGAGTACTGTTAGGAATATTGTAAAAAATATTTTAGTGTCCATTACGTCTTATATCGAACCTCAAAATTCGGTTAGAGCCACAGGTACTTAAAAGATAGTCATTAATATTTAACAGAAAAACGATAAAAAGTCAAAATATTAGTACCCAAACAACCTCGGTAAAAAAAGTACGGTCGCTGGTACATACGTGCAGAGAAGGAGCACCCCGATCAGTGTAATGAGGAAAGGGACGATCTCTTTTATTACACTTGAAAGCGGTGTGTCTGTCAGCCCGCTGACAATAAAGAGAAGCATCCCGAAGGGCGGCGTCGCAAGTCCTATCATCATGTTGAGCACAATGACAACTCCGAAATGAACAAGATCGATGCCCGCCTCTGTTATGATCGGCAGGACGATTGGCACTACAATAAGCAGAAGCACCATTGTGTCAAGGATACATCCGAGGAGAAGAAAGAGGGCATTGAAAAGCAGAAGGATCAACCATTTATTTGTTGTAATACCAAGGAGAAATTCAGCCATTAAAGCGGGTATCTGTTCTCTGGCAATCACATATCCGAAGATAAACGCACCTGCGATGATAAAACTAAGGAACCCCGTTCCCTCCACAGTGTCCCTGATTACACTTACAAGTTCACTGAATCCGAACTGCCTGTAAACAAAGATGATAAGAAAGAGCGCATATCCTGCTGC
>PJEL010001021.1_pt1 | contig 30203 bp, 27 predicted proteins | sample 1853271 | NCBI WGS metagenome assembly PJEL01 (sample SAMN08108733, study PRJNA415343) | Invertebrate metagenome, whole genome shotgun sequencing project. | host: Globobulimina | place: Sweden: Gullmar Fjord | collected 2015-08 | reverse complement strand
CCTGCGTGGGTCGCTCCAGTAGTTGCCGTCGCCCGGCTTATTCGAGCCAAGACCGTGAGAGTCGGACCATTGCTGTTTCTCGGCATTCCACTGGACAGGGAGAATATGGATGGCTCCATTGGGAAATTGAGTCAGATAGTTTTGTTTGTGGTTGAGACCAAATGTATAGCTGATTTCATAATCATGGAACTCCCCATCGGGACCGATGGTATTGACGATATACTTATCTTCTTTATTCAGCATGGTAATGGTGACTTCTTGACCTTGGGTGATTTTCCCCAAATCCGCTGAAGACTTTATTGTCAGTCGGTTGTTAGTCTTGAAATCTCCCATAATTGAAAACTGATCAGGCCGTTGCATGGTTTTCGAATGGAGGGTATACATCCAGCCGTCAAATTCCTTCCAGTGGCAGTCTTTGCACACCGATGAACCAACGTATTCCGGTTTATCAAAAACAGCGGCTTGGGCGACGCTCGTCTTTGAACCACTCTCTCCTTCGTGTGAACAGCTAGAAAGGAATAGGAGTAGAAATAGGCTCAAAGCCGTCAAAATGCCGTTTCTCAATACAATATTTTTCATTATTTATACCTCATTTATAAATGCCTGAATTTTACTCCATCTATATTCATGACTCATGTATGCGCTATTTATCTGATTAGATTCTTGCAAGTTTTATCTGAGAGTTAATCCCGTCATTTGTTAATTGCCTGGATCGTCTCCTCCATCGGGAGCAACTTTGTAAGCACTAGATAGAGAAATATTGCCCCCCCTACTATGCCTGCCACCACCGCCATCTCGGGCGTTGTCGGGATGTATTCTATCTCGCCTATCCCCGGAAAGAGCGCAGGAACCTGTGCTATCATTACCAGATTAGTACGATACGCAATTATCGCCATTATTGTTAAAATGGAGGCTATGAGAAGCCCATTAACCGTCCTCCCCCTCTTAAAGAACATCATCACCATGGCGGTAGCCATGCCGATGATATTGACGAGGAATAAGGGTAAAAATCTGCCGGTCAGGTAATGCCATGTGTGTAATCCACCCGGGGAGCCGGCGTAATTCATTACCACGAAGTCAAAGAAGTCCATAAATAATGTGCCGCCTAAAAAGAACGCCAGAAGCGTGCCCATGTTTGCGAGGGTCTTTTCACTCACAAGTTCTCTCTTGCTTAGTTTTGCAGTAGTTATTGAAATAAAGATCATTAAGGCAACGCCTGAGGCAAGCGCTACAACTACGAAATGCGGCGGCAGCAAAGCGGTATTCCACGAATGCCTTGCCTTCAGAACGGCAAAGAGGGCCCCATGTGGGGCATGAACCACTATAAGGGCAAAACAAAGAGCCCCAACAGCCGACACCTTTGCCATCATTTCATCCCAACGACTTCCTTTGCCTCTCTGCAGGGTGATCTTTAAGGCAAAATACAATTCCACCAACATCACAGAAGCAAAAAGCGCATACGACATCGAAGTTAAAACGAGCGCCGAAGTCATATTACGGAGCACAGCCGGAAGCAGCGCCGCCCTTATAGGATTGCCAACATCTGACACAAGACAGAGCACCGCTACCATCAGTGAGCAAAGCCCTACGATGATGGCGCGCGTACCAATGGGGTGGTAGTCGTGACGCCCAAAGCCGTATATCATGAGCCCCATCAGGCTTGCGCCGGCGCTGGTGCCTACAGCGAAAACAAAGACTATTATGTATACTCCCCACGGCACCAAGTCGCTTGAGCCGGTGATTCCGACCCCATCTATAAACATGATGCGTATCCAGCTCCAGAGGCCCCATCCCATATTAATCAGCAAGAATGCAAGAACGTAGTGATAGGCCTTGCCTGCATCTTTCAAATTCTTAAGACCGTGCTCTTTTACGTAGGTGGCAATTGCAAGAATGGTGTCTTTTGCAGAGGAGACCAATACAAGAGTGGTATCTTTTGCGGTGGAGACTAATACAAGAGTGGTGTCTTTTGCGGAGGAGACCAATACAAGAATGTTGTCTTTCATGATTTTAATCCCCTGATATTTTGCGGAGGAGGCAATGGTTTATACCACGTCATATTTTTCTCACCGCCATCCCGGGTCAAATACCAGATATTGCAACCGGTATTAATCTCATCCTTAAGCCGAAACCACCGTTCGGAGGCAATCAATTTTGAGACATCGCTGTCTGGGTCGTTCAGATTTCCAAAAGTTCTCGCCTTGTTGGGGCATACCTCCACGCATCGTGTATTCCTTCCTTTCCTTGTCCGGTGCACGCAGAAAGTGCACTTCTCAACCACGCCCTCTTCGCGCATCTTTACTAATGGATTTCTGTCCTCCTCCGGCACTTCGGGATGCCACCAGTTGAATCTTCTCGCCTGGTAAGGACATGCCACCATGCAGTACCTGCAACCGATACATTTTTCATAATCTACCACGACAAGGCCGTCAGGAGCTTTGTATGACGCTCCGGTGGGACAGACCTGAACGCACGGCGCATCATCGCAGTGATTGCATTGCACCGGCATATACCACTTGTCCTTACGGCATTTTGTATACATCATTGTCGTGCCCGCACCTGGTTCTTCCGTGGGATGGTACATGCCGCTTACCCCTGTTACGGATTCGGTTTCAAAAACCGTAATATATGGAGGGGAGATGGAATCGGAAACATTGTTCTCCCGCTTACAGGCATACATGCATCGTCTGCATCCGACGCACTTATCGAGGTCGATTACCATACCGAATTTCACGCCAGGAATGGGCGGGGGGAGATATTCAGGACGCAATCCTATTTCGCGTCTTCCGATCATTCTAAATAATTGTTTGAACGCATGGCTATCAGTGGGGATAAGGATCCAACCCCAGATTAGAGCGCCTAATTTGAATATTTCCCTTCGATTCAATTTATTCACGGTTACATGTTCCCTCTGTGACGACTGCTCAGAAAGTTACGGCCAAGGAAAAGCTGTTACTTCTCATTTTGTTTTTTTCTTTTCTCATCAAGCAACTTTCTTTCTTTCATTAACATGGTCCTGATCTGCATGGTTTTCTTTGCAATTTCATCTAATTCAAGGGTATGCCAAATCTGGGACAATTCTGAAAATTCTTTGCTGATTGTCGTTAATAATTGAGGGTTTTCTTTCAACACGTCTGCCTTAGTGATGTGAACTCGGGTATAGTAGTTGATGAAAGACAGCCTTTCTATTAAGTAACTGACGGTTTGCGGAATTTCGGGATGGTTTTCTGTAACTGCGTTGTGACATTTAGTGCAAATATCTGCTATGTCATCTGGGCTGGGAATAGCAGTATTAATGGAACCGTGACAAGTGATGCAGGTCGGTGTGAAAGGCAAAGGTTTGCCTTTTTCTGTCAACACTCTGTAATGGTTGCTTTTTTTGTAATTATCAGCGTTTTTTTTGTGACATTTCCCACATGTTGATGATATCTGTGCATATAGGACTGGGGTCATTAGCTGTTGTATGCTTTCTCCATGGGCTTCCTTTTTATCCGTTCTATATGGATTTCCTCCATGACAATCATTGCAGTTAACATTCTCCATGGCATGAATCGATGATTCCCAATCGCGAAAATATTTATAGAGTTTTTTATTTGCGGTGAGAAAGGAGGAGCTGCCATGACACTGAATACAACTATTTGCCACACTTTCTGACGGGGCCACGGTGACAGTAAGACAAGTTACAAAAAAGATGATAAAAGCGATTCGGCTGCAAGAATCCGGGATGAAATTTTGTTTAAGTTCCGGTGCAATTCTCATCTGATACCTCCGTTCTTAGAATACCTTTTCTTTATTTCTGCTTTCTTCAACATTTTCCCCCTAATGGGTGTGTTGCCTAAAAGTATGTTTGAGTAAACTACCACAATGTAGTATGTTGATCGTCAGCTCCCTACTTTACAAGTGAGTCTATGCTATTTTGATTAAATCTCTCTTACTAGGCCATCTAAGCAATACCTGTGCCATTTTCGATAAAGGCAGTTAAGCGCTTGAATTTTATAAAGAAATAAGATCACCCACTATCTCAGCTGTTTTATTGTTCGATGGATCGTACAACGATGCGTTTCATAATTGTAACAAAATGATTTGATTTGCCGCGGATGTTTGGCATGCAAGGTATTCTGTATGGATTTTAAGATGTTAGGTACTGTTGCCCAAGAAAACACTGTTACATTTTTGTAACAGTGTTTGGGGTGTCTTAATCGCGAGAAAAGAGGGGTCTTTTCATGAAAATTGTGTCTGCCAGTCATTCTTACAGCCTGTTTAAGCTGCACCGCCGTCAGGGACGCTGTTCGCAAGTCAGTTCCTTGGCCAGGCGAGCGTCCATTCTCATGGTACTAATCCTCATCCTGTTCTCTCTCCAAGCGGCTCATGCAGCTAAGAGGCCTATCAGAATCGGAGTAGTCTCTATGATTACACCGGTGGGTACTGTAGAGTACTACCAGGATATCATCGCCTATATTTCTGAAAAAATGGGTCAGCCCGTACAGATGCCGTACCGGAAGACTTATAGTGAAATGGACCAGATGCTGGAACAAGGCGAGGTCGATGCAGCCTTTATCTGTTCGATGCCTTACGTGGAGGATAAAATAAAGTTCGGGGCGGAATTGCTTGCCGTACCGGAGGTGAATGGCAGCTCTTTTTACCGGTCACTTATCATTGTTCATAAGGACAGCGACATCCAGAACTTCGATGAATTACGGGGCAGGTCTTTTGCTTTTACCGACCCCAGATCGAATTCAGGAAGGCTTTATCCCACCCACCTTCTGGCAAAGAGCGGTCTCAAGGTCGAGGACTTTTTCGGGAAATTCATGTACAGCTACAGCCATAATAAATCAGTTGAACTCGTTGCCAAAAAAGAGGTGGACGGGGCGGCGGTGGAAAACCTCATCTATAAATACATGCAGAAAAAAAAGCCCCCCTATGTCCAGCAGACACGCATTATTGGCCAATCGCCATATTTCGGCATCCCGCCACTGGTTTCCACGCCGAAAACGTCTACCTTTATTCTGGAAAAAATTAAAGAGATTTTACTGAACATGCACAAGGACCCAGAAGGCCGTAAGATCCTTGCTGCTATGTTCATAGGAAAATTTGTCAGGGGAAACGACAGCAACTACGACACAATTAGAGAAATGCTCTCTTTTGTAAAGCAATTTTACAGACAGGAAGACATCTTATCAAAACCGGCGGAATCAAGTATTGTCAGACTCGGACTTATTCCGCGAGACAATCCGAGACTTGCCTATGAAAAATTTCAGCCACTTGTCGACTACCTGGCCGAAAAAACACCCTATCGTTTTGAACTGGTTTTGAAGAAAACCTATGACGATACTGTAACGGCACTGGGAGAGGGTGAAATTGACATGGCTTTTCTCGGTCCTCTAACCTACCTGCATGCCAAAGCAAAATATAATGCAGTCTCTATTCTGAAAAGCATCACCCAGCAAGGTGTGCCATATTATCATAGTGTTATTGTCAAAAAGGAAGACAGCAAAATACAGGGCATATCAGACTTGAAAGGCAAAAGTTTTGCCTTCTCTTCCCTCAAATCCACGTCGGGAAACCTTATTCCCCGCTATATTCTAGCCGAAAACGGCATACATCTGAGGCAGTTCAAAAGTTATGACAATTTTAATTACCATGACACGGTTGTTAAATGGGTTTTAAAAGGAAAGTATGATGCTGGAGCGGTCAGAGAATCCGTGGCTGAGAAGTATTTACCGCTTGGCTTGGAGATTATATCTCGCTCCGGCAAGATACCAACCGGACCATTGGTTGTCAGCCCGCAGATACCATATACAGTTGTAGAGAGTATTAAAGCTGCCCTCATCAATATTTCCAAAACAGATCAGGGAAAAGATGTTTTAAAAAAAATCGGCCCTGAATTTAGCGGAGGGTTTACCGAGACCAGTGATTTTGATTACGAGCATATCAGGAAAATGATTAACAATATTCCAAAATCATGCGGAATGGGTTGTCACCCAAATATTCAATTATGATAACATCATACCTTAAAAGGATATCTCTTCAGAAAAAATTTATCCTCATAACATTTTCGTCCGTCATATTCTTTATGGTCATAATGGGATTCCTGACGGCTAGCAGAAACAACAGTATTATGTACAAAAATATTGAGCGGCAGGGAAGACTTCTGGCAGAGACACTCGCCATCCCGGTCATGAACGATCTCATATATGAGCGGCTCGGTCTTGTTGAAGAAGGCGGTTTAATTGACAATTATCTGAGGGAAATATTCAATGAAAATATGATCGGTTTAATATATATCTCAGTGCTTGATTCCAATGGCAGGGTTATTTCTCATAATGATTTCAATGAATACGGCCTTGTTTATGACGACCCAATCTCCATCAAAGCGCTTGCGGCTGACAACACAGTAGTCCAGAAATTCTACAACTCAGATACTGGCACCAACGCTCTGGATTTTGCAACGCCGCTTTCCATTGGCAAAAAACGCTGGGGGACACTTAAGTTCGGGGTGTCTTTGGAAATGTTGGAGAAGGAGATGCAGGCTACAATATATGGAGTTGCCGTCATCACTATCATGCTGCTTGTCAGCTGCTTTGCAGGTATCGTTTTGTTAAGTAGGAGATTTATAAAGCCAATAACAGAACTGGCCATGGCAATGGAGCAGGCACGAGGCGACCGGCTGGAAGTAAAAGTGATTACCAGGGAAGGCAATGATGAAATTGCCCGCCTGGGTCAGAGTTTCAATCAGATGATCCAGAGAATACGGGCATCGAACCTGGAACTGAACAATACCCATCGCAAACTTCTTCAATTTGTCAGCATTATTGAAAAAGCAGGGGGGGATACACTTGATGTTAAGGTTGACATGGAAGGGAGCAAAGAAATAACCTTACTTTGCCAAAGTTTTAACCGGATGATTGACCGAATCCGACAATCAAAAATTGAACTACAAAACTCCCATGATAAACTTCTGCAAACCGAAAAGCACGCCTCTTTAGGTATCTTAGTCTCCGGTGTTGCGCATGAAATTAATAATCCATTAGGAGGTCTATTTAACTGCGTTAAAATGCTTAGCGAAATGGGAGCGGACGAGGAATTCAGAGAACGCTATCTTGAATTTTTAAAAGATGGGTTGAGTAGTATTGAAAACACGGTGGGTAAATTGCTTTGGATGTCTAGCAAAGGAGAGAAGACCCCTGAATGGATAGATGTTGCTCAAGCCCTGGCGGACGTCTTTGGGCTGATTGAATATAAATTGAAAAAAAATAAAATTAATTACCACGAAAATATTGAGGCCGGTTTAAAGATCAGACTTGATCCCATGGATTTACAACAGGTCCTGATCAATCTGATGATAAATGCTGTTCAATCTATGACTAGTGGTGGCACGCTGACCTTAGTAGCACTTAGTAAGGATTCTTCTCTTATAATCGAGGTTAGTGACACTGGCGAAGGCATTAAAGAGAGAGACATAACAAAGATATTTGATCCATTCTACACGACAAAACCACCGGGTGAAGGGACAGGACTTGGACTTTGGCTGACCTATGAGATAGTTAATAGCTATGGTGGTGAAATCATAGTTAAAAGTAAAGAAAACGAAGGAACAACTTTTACACTTCAATTCGACCAGACAAGTGAGTCAACATGAAACACAATTTACTCATTATAGAAGATGACAAAATTATGCGAGTTACGCTTACCGATTTCCTCAAAGCCCGAGGGCATGATGTTGTTGCCTGTCCCCTTGGAGTCGAAGGGATAGACAAATATGACAAAGAGGAGTTCTCTCTGGTCATCTCTGATGTCATGCTACCAGACATGAACGGCCTTGATATAATAAAACAAATAAAAGAAAAAGATCCGAACGCATTGTCCCTTATTATTACGGCTTACGGCACGATAAAAGATGCGGTAGAAGCCATGAAAGTTGGGGCCTTCGATTATATAACAAAACCATTTGATTTAGAAGAATTCAACCTTACCTTGAACAGAGCTCTTGAAGTCAAAGAGCTACGGGATGAGAATACACGACTGCACAGGAATCTGAACGAGTGTTATAGTTTCTCAAACCTGATAGGTGACAGTTATAAAATGAAAAAATTGTATGAACTTATCGGTAAAGTCTCAAAAATAGACTCGACGGTTTGTGTTCTTGGAGAAAGCGGCACAGGCAAAGAACTTGTTGCCTCTACTATTCATTATCAGAGTAACCGTAGAAAAGGTCCTTTCATAAAAGTCAATTGCGCCGCTCTACCTGAGAGTCTCGTTGAGAGCGAACTGTTCGGGTGTGAAAGAGGGGCATTTACCGGCGCTAACCGCAGGAAGCCGGGCAGATTTGAACGGGCACACAAGGGGACTCTTTTTCTTGACGAGATAGGTGACCTGCCTGCTTCTGTCCAGACAAAGCTACTCCGGGTGTTACAGGATGGTTCCTTTGAGAGGGTGGGTGGAGTTGAGACAATTAAGACAGACGTGCGGCTTATTACCGCAACAAATAAATTAATTGAGGAGGAAGTGCAAGCCGGTAGGTTTAGGGAGGATCTCTTTTACCGGTTGAACGTTATCCCCATAATATTGCCACCTTTGCGGGATCGTGGAGAAGATATTGCACTGCTTTTGGACTCTTTTCTTGAAACATTCAATTGTTCTTTTGGTAAAAGAATTTCTTTAAGCAGCGAGGCTGAAGATGCCCTAGTTAATTATGATTTCCCTGGCAATGTTAGGGAGTTGAAAAACATACTGGAAAGATCCGTGGCTTTAGAGTCCAGCAATGTTATCAGCATTGACTCCCTCCCCGCCCATATTACCAAAAAGCAGAAAAGCAGTCTTTCTTTTGCTACGCTGTCAGAGGTGTCGTCTTCCGCTGAAAAAACACATATTTCCAAAATTCTCAAATTTACCAAGGGTAACAAAACAAAAGCTGCAAAACTTCTGGGCATTAATAGGAAAACACTCTGGGAGAAAATTAAGTGATTCTAAGTTGAAAAAACTTTTCAGCTTCTTTTGTAACTTTCGGAAGCGGTTTTTGTTTTTATAAGTTGCCTTCTCTTCAAGTCAGCCTTTAGTTATAATTCTGGGTTGACCCAAATATTATATTTCCACTTTGTTTTCTTTTTACAGTCCATAACTGATTTGTCGATCATGTAACGGAAAGAATTGTATAAGGGTGTTACTTTTGTAGTTGATATGATGAGAATGATTTGGTGATCATCATATCAACTATATTCGGAGGTGTTAACTTTTTTACAGGGATAAGGCCTAAAATATTGCCAAGTAGACATTAATTGAATTCTAAAACGTAGAATGTTACTCATGAATTAATTATTCGTTAAACAAATTATAAGAAAATTATTGGAGGAAATAAGGATGCATATTTTTAAGTCTATTATTGGGGCTGCCCTATTGTTGGTTGTTATTTTAATAATTGGATGTGGCCGACCTTCCGGTTCACCAGAGATTACTCTTGAGAATGCTGAATTTACCCCATCGACCATAATTATTGGGTCAGTATCGGCTTTTTTGGCAATAAAAAATAGCGGGGATAGTGATGACTCTTTAGTTGGCTGCTCCATCAAGGAGTTTCCTGCTGCCATTGGAAAGATACATGACATGGTTGACCAGCGAATGAAGGAGATGAAAGAAGTAAATATTCCGAGCGGGAAAACGCTTCATTTAAAATCGGGGGCTCTACACTTGATGTTTTTTAAAATCCCAGAAGAACCATTGAAAGACGTAAAAGAATTGACCTTGGTATTGAAATTTAAAAAGAGTGGTAAAAAAGAGGTGGTTTCTAAATATGCAAAATTGGAAAAAATGAAGATGAAAATGTAGCCGAGAATACTGTGGTTATTTTTTTATAAAATATTTCCTGATTACCAGCGTGTCTCAGGAGCTATTGTCTTTGCAGCTAAATGTCTCTCCCACGCAGGCGGGAGTTCAGGAGAAATAGCCAGTTTTACTGGATCCCCGCCTACGCGAGGATGATTTTGGAGCACTATATGAGATTGGGTAACACAAGGTAATGATGGTTAATTAGTAACTGCACCATGTGATGTTAAAATATAAATGTGAGCACTATATTATAATAATTTCAGTTGGTTAAGTTTGTTTTTGAATTGATCTTCTATGAGAGGTTTGAGAATATAATGATTGCAACCGACCGCTTTACAGCCCTTCACAACGTCCATGTCATTATGTGAAGTTGTCATGATAATTTTAACTTGATTGTCTATGGGGATTTTTCGTTTTTCTTCAGCTTTTCTCACTTGGATAATCACCTCAATACCACTCATCCCAGGCATTTCATAATCAAGAAGAATTATATCAAATTTACGGGCTTGATTCCTGAATGTATTGATAAAAGCCTCGACGGCTTCGTCTCCACAGCTCACACTGATAAAATTGCCATATTTTTGAGCTATTTTTGTCGCATGTTCTCTGCAAACGGCATTATCATCAACAATCAATATGTTCAGGTCCATTACTTACGATATCCTTAATATAGAATGTTTTTGTTGACAGGTTATAAAAAGACTGACGCCCAGTTGAAAGATCATTTTTTTAATGTGTTTGGGTTGCTTTACTTTATCAGATATTAACCCAAATAGCTGTTCAAGATAGTTTGTTTTTATTCTTCAATTTAAATAGATTTATCATCTCTTTTTAGAGAACATAAGTATTGATGTAAATTTTCCCTCTCCGAATTTTTTTTTCTGCTATTATTAAATATTGATCAAACAATTTGAGCTATATTTCATTTTTTAAGACAACTTTAAATTAACGGCTAATCATAAGGAGAACGCTATGGAAATGAATGAGTTAATACCGGACTATAAGCTTGATTATTTGGGGCTCAATGAGCTTGGTCATGTTTACTGGAATCTTTCAACGCCGGATCTCTATGAACATGCTATCCGACGTTATGAAAGCAATATGGCCCATCTTGGCCCAATGATTGTTAAAATGGGCCAGCATACCGGGAGGGCAGCCAAGGACAAATACATTGTTGATGAACCGACCACCACAAACGATGTATGGTGGACTACTGGAAATGTCAAGTATCCCGAGGAGAAATTTGAGTCACTTTTAAAGCGAATGCAATCCTATTTGCGCGGGAAAACGCTTTTTGTTCATGATTGTTATGCCGGGGCAGATTTGGAATATCGTCAGGCAGTGCGGGTGGTCACTGAATATGCCTGGCATAATCTTTTTGCACGCAACATGTTTATCCAGGCGACACGCGACCGAGAAGAAATAAAGAATTTTGTGCCGGATTTCACGGTTGTGCAATGTCCTAATTTTCATGCCGATCCTGATGATGATCAAACACGCAGCGGCACATTTGTGGCCATAAATTTAAAACGTAAACTGGTTTTGATCGGTGGAACGGCCTATGCTGGTGAAATTAAAAAGTCTATTTTTTCGGCCTTAAATTTCTTGCTGCCCTCAAAGGATGTATTGTCAATGCATTGTTCCGCCAACGTAAGCAAAAATGACCCTGATGATGTGGCGATTTTTTTCGGTCTGTCAGGAACTGGTAAAACAACCCTGTCTGCCGATCCTAAGAGATCACTTATTGGTGATGATGAGCATGGTTGGGCCAACAATGGCGTTTATAACTTTGAAGGTGGCTGCTATGCAAAGGTGATTAAATTGTCTAAGGAGGCTGAACCGGAGATTTATGAGTGCACCCGCAAGTATGGCACAATCCTGGAGAATGTGGCCATGGATCCAGTGACTCGCCGCCTGGATTTGAATGATGACAGTTTGACCGAAAATACCCGTGCCTCGTATCCTCTTTCCCATTTGCCTGACTATGTCAAGTCCGGGATGGCCAGCCATCCTTGCAATATCATCATGTTGACCGCAGATGCTTTTGGTGTTTTGCCACCCATTGCAAGGCTAACTCCTGATCAGGCCATGTATCATTTTATAAGTGGTTATACTGCTAAGGTTGCAGGGACTGAAAAGGGGGTTACTGAGCCGTCTGCCACTTTCAGCGCCTGTTTTGGGGCACCATTTATGATGCGCCACCCCTATGTCTATGCCCAACTTTTAGAAGGAAAAATTAAACAGCATAATGCAAAATGTTGGCTGGTAAATACAGGCTGGACAGGAGGGCCATATGGAGTTGGTTCCAGGATGCAGATTGGCTATACTCGAGCTTTGCTCAATGGAGCAATCGACGGATCTTTGGATAATGTAAAGATGGTTGTTGATCCGGTTTTTGGATTCGAAGTGCCAGCCGAGGTGCCTAACGTTCCCGCTGAGATTTTAAATCCACGTCAAACTTGGAATAACCCTGAGGAGTATGATGTACAGGCAAAAAAACTTGCCAAACTCTTTCATGAAAATTTCAAGCAGTTTACGGATTTGGCACCAGAAAATGTTTGTGCTGCCGGGCCGAAACAATAGCTCTAACTTATTGAATTAGAAAGAAATGGTGTTTGTGTCGTCTCTCTCGTGTAGTACCATTGGGGGAGGCGACATGGCTAATTTTAAAGAGTATTTCGAGTACAGATAATACTTCATATCCTTTTACCTATGTGATTACCATAACCATTTGATAACACAAGATTTATCACAATAGACCGTCATTCCGGTATGTTTCTAGCCGGAGGTAAGCAAAAACTCCGATCCATTGTAGTTACTTTTGATGGGCTCCATACTTTGTGGATTCCCGATAAATACATTCGGGAATGACAAAAATAGCTGAAAGTTAGTGGTAATCACATTTGTCTATGTTGGCTTTTTCACTACGCCTTTTTCTCGATTATGATTCTTTTTGAACCATTCAAACTCCGTTATCAGGTCCTCTTTATTTATTTAATTCAGGTGGAATGCCGCGACTTTATTGTTATATTGCAAAAGTAAATAAGAATTGCTTGAGGAACGCATGCCACCAAAAGATACTCGTTTTGCCTACCTGCTTTTAATATTGCCGCCATTTTTTTGGGCTGGCAATGTTGTGCTGGCCCGTGGTGTGGTTGACCTTATTCCACCGGTGGCAATGTCTTTCTGGCGTTGGTCTATTGCTTTGGCGCTACTACTGCCCTTTTCCTGGCGGCATGTCCAGCATGATTTTAGGATATTAACATCCGGTTGGAAGATTATTGCGGTACTCGGTTTTCTTGGTATCGCCTCTTTTAATGCCATACTCTACACAGCAGCTCACACCACCAGTTCAATTAATATTGCACTTACCCAGTCGGTGATGCCGGCAGTTATTGTGGTGATAAGTTTTATCCTTTTTAAGGAGAGGATCAACCGCTGGCAGGGGCTGGCAGTGATTATTTGCATGCTGGGTGCAGCAAATATTGTCATGCGTGGAGACTGGCAGCGCCTCTTACACCTTACTTTTGTTAAGGGCGATTTGTTGATGTTATTGGCAGTGTGCCTTTATGCTTTGTATTCGGTCCTTTTGCGTAAACGTCCTCAGTTGCATCAGCTGAGCTTTCTGACTGCGACTTTTGCAGTTGGCGTATTCTTTCTTGCACCTCTCTATCTCTGGGAACTTCAACATACCCCTCCATTGCAGATCAATCGGTCTGTGATTGCAAGCTTGCTCTATGTGGGAATTTTTCCATCAGTTTTGTCATACCTCTGTTGGAACAGGGGAGTTGAGTTAATTGGAGCAAATCGGGCAGGTTTGTTCATTAATTTAATTCCATTATTTGCCTCCATCATGGCGGTGGTTTTTTTGGGAGAAGAGATTCAGGGGTATCATCTGGCCGGGCTTGTCTTTATCTTCAGTGGATTAGGGTTGTTCAACGCATCGTTTCACCAAACTCACAAGGTGTAACGTAACTTTCTATATTGAAAGTAATAGAATAAAAAACGAATAGTTGAGAGCTCTTCTTGAAATTGATTCATATTTACAACAAATTAAGGCAGCTTGTGAAGTCGAGACGTGAAATCTACCATTTTTGGGAAATATACCACTATTTAGTGGTAACTATTCCTATCTTCAATCAATCCAACATGGCTTAATTACAGCACGGTAATTCTTGGAAGGCTCTATAACTAGTGCCTGTCCATAAATGGCCTTTATCTCCGATCTCGGCGTCATAGTGAAAATTAAAAATGCTCACATATGCCTAATATTGCTGTGCTTTCTAATTTTCACTGTTCCTCGGAGTCTCACTTCGTTCACTTACCTGACTTCGAAGAAAAATTCTCATCCTGGACAGACACTAACTAGGAGAATTTGTGGCCTTCCAATTGCTATTAAGAGAATGGCACATGATTTGCTGTAATTTCTATTGTTTACCTATAGAAAACTATCCGGCGCTTCGACTTGTGGAATATCCGGGCAAGAATTGTGAGGCCAGCCATGACCGTGCAAAGAATTGAAGTAATAAATCATTACAAAAGTTGGGTTAAGTTCGCTCTGGCTCTAGTCTTGTTTTTATGCGCATTATTTCTTTGGACAATAAACGCCAATGCAACCACAATATTTTATGCAATCTGCCCCAGTAATACATCGGACTCTTTGGTGAGTTTTGATCTTGAAAGTCGCCAAGTAACTGACTCTTTAGCGTTGACCTACAATGGAGGTGCACCTCAGTTTCAGACCAATTCAATTGCCTTTAGTCCCACAGGGCAACTTTATGGGTGGAGCGCGAGTCATCCCGATGGAAGAGGGTGGGGGCAGCTTTATACGATTGATACTACTTCAGGCAATATTTCAATGGTTGGTTCTCCGCAAGGGGCACCCTACTGGGTCAATGGCCTTTCTTTTGATAGTTCAGGAGATCTTTTTGGCCTAGCTTGGAATTTGCACACCATTGACCCAACTTCTGGAGTCCGGACAGCCGTAAGTAATGTACAAATTGGCCAAGGGCACAGAGGGTTGGCAATTGATTTTAGAACGGATGCGCTCTACGCCTGGACTGGGTTAGCAAATGTGCAGGACCAACTCCTTGCAATAGACAAGATTACTGGCGCAACGACCTCTATTCCACTCACCTATCACGATAGTTCTCTATTTGATGCAGCATATCCCATGGTAGGAGTCGAGTTTGACCCGGAAACCGGTCAGTTGATTACCCTGCGCAATGGATCTGAAATATATTCAACAGATATTAGTACGGGCCAGGTGTCCTATCTCGGGCCAGTGACCTTTGAAGACAACACTGTTCTTCGCTCTACCAGCTTGGCTGCCCAGTGGGTAGCAACACCAGTGCCTGAGCCATCATCCTTTCTTTTGATTGGGAGTGGTTTGGCGGGGTTAGCTGGATTTTTTAGGCGACATGGGAAAGGGTAAAATGCAAATTTTTACAACTCATCAAGTTTGATGTGTATTCAACGGTTGGGTCAGAGTGTTTGATTGGGGAATCAGAGAACTTAAATTCACCGTTTTTCTGCAATACAAATACTTGCGCAACAACCTTTAACTGGGGATTGGGGCACATGGTGGTCAGACAGGCGCTTAATCCGCCTCCCAATGGAGTAACGCCTTTTGTTTCTGTATCACAGGTTGTATGTACATAGTGGATTTCAATGGTATCGCCTTCTGTGATTCCTTCACAACCTTTATATTCTACGTGATCCTTTCCAATTCTTTCGGCAGCTGATTCCTGGCAGGCCCAGCCTGAATTGTCGCCATCTTTAACATATGTTGAGTAGGCAGCAGCTTTATGCTCTGCGTTACGATGAAAGTGCATGGCAACATCCTGGATTCCTGCTTAAAACATGTAGGAATGACGGGACCGGAACTCTGGATAATATTATGTAAAGGCTAATTGATACAATAATCGTTACTGTAAGTTCCTAATCAGGCACTACTGACTTTCTTCAGACGGCGGTGTGAATGTAAAAGCCCAAACTTATTTTTTGCGGGCCAGCGTCAGTCCGTCGGCAATGGGTACCATACTAATTTCTACCCGTTTATCCTGGTGTAGATGTTTGTTGAATGCTCGAATAGCTTGAGTGTCAGGGTCGTTAGAAGTTTCATCTACCACAAAGCCACTCCAAAGAACATTATCAATGCAGATTAGCCCACCGGGCTTTATCAATTGAAGGCAGTATTCGAAATAGTCTGAATAGGCCTCTTTGTCAGCATCAATGAAAGCAAAGTCAAAACTCTCTGACCGTCCTTCTGCCAGAAGTGTTGCTAAAGTCTGGCTGGCAGGGGAGATCCGCAGATCAATTTTTTTTGAAACGCCAGCTTTCTGCCAATATCGTTTGGCAATTTGGGTCCATTCTTTATTCGTATCACAAGCAATTACCTTTCCATCTTTTGGTAAGGCGAGAGCCGTAACTAGTGAGCTGTAGCCGGTATATACACCAATTTCGAGCGTGTTGCAGGCTCCCATTAACTTGAGAAGCAATGCCATGAATTGGCCCTGTTCCGGAGATATCTGCATTTGAGCCATCTCGTCGAGCGCCGTTTCTTCTCGTAACTCCTGTAGTAGCGCAGGTTCCCGTAAAGAATTGTTCAATATGTATTCATAGAGCTGGTCGGTAAGGGTAATGGTCTTATTGGTCATTCCACTCACTTTTTTTAGGTGCGACTAAATGCGGCTCTATAAATACTTTTTACGGAAATACCCTTGGGTAGTGATCGTCTGACAAATTCGACTTCTCCAACAAGGTTATCGAATTGATCAAATTCAGCGCGTATAAACCAGATGCCAAACTCTGGTTGGGTACTGTAGCCGTAACGAATATCATCAATTTCAACAATGTTTCGGTGTTGTATTGATGAATTGCCTATGCCGAGAGTTTGGCTTTCTAGCTTATAAACATTGCCCAGTGTGCTGTTAATGGTAAACCACTTGAAGACTTGACCCGGGTGAGTATTTTCAAGTTTTTCAATTAATGGATGGCGGTCAATTTTGATGGTCTTCCATATGATTGGTTTTTTATTCCACATGCTGATGTAGCCAAAAAGAGTCTGGTTGTCTTGCTTGACAACAATTCTCCGTAGGTAAGGCTGTAATAAAGTGGGGTAGCTTTGCACTGCGTTTACTTTCACTCCATTTTGTTGGAGCTGTCTTTGCGCTTCACTCACTGCCTGGGTGTTGATCAACATACCATAGAACAGATAACAGGTTGATAGGCCCAAAGCTACAATGGCTGTTCGTTCGGTCAGGTCTGGTTTTCTTTTAAAAAAAACAAAACCAAAAAGCACTGCCAAAAAGAGGATCACGGTATAAAAAGGATCAAGGACTCCCACCGCATTGAGGGTAAATCGGTGGCTTGAAAAAGGGAGTAGTAGTTGAGTGCCGTAAGGAGTGAACAGGTCCAGGAGGGGGTGGGTGAAAAGACAGAGGAAAAGAAGGCCAATCCAGCTGGTTAAGGCACTGGTCTGACCAGGATTGAGCAAAGGGGGAGAATTGGAGTGCTTAAAAAGTTGTAGCTTGCCTGTCTGCTTGACATGACGTCGATGGTAGATTTTCCAGATGAGGTAACCAAAAAGTAGGGCGGCCACCGGAGAAAAAAAGAGTGAATGGGTAATACCCCTGTGGTGTTTTAATTTTTCAAGCCAGCCAAAATGAGCCGAGACCACGTCGATATCAGGAAACATTCCAGCAAACCAGCCATAAACAAAGGCTTTTCTGCCAAATTTTTTACTATAGAAAGCCTGGCCGATGCAACTGCCAAGCAAACCTTGTGTGAGTGGGTCCATACGCTAATCACTCTTTGCTGGGCCAGGTTTCGACCTCTTGATCGTGTACATGATAGCAGAATCGATTCCACGAAAATTTTTTGCCGGAAATGGGGCATTGCAGGGTTACTTTTCGGTCGTCTATATCTACTACTAACCAATCGCCTTGGCGTTTTGACTGTTCAATTCTTATTTTTTGACCAACTGAAAACGGGTATGACGTGAAAACCGTTACCGTGGTTTTTTTCATGTTGACTTCCTCTTCTCTTTAGCCTTCTTCTGGTGTTGGAATGTGATCCATGCAGGGGACACCGCACTGGCAAAGCCCGCAGGCATAGGTGTCAATTTCATATTTTTGCAAAACATATTTATTCATGGTGTGCTCCACATATTGCATGCATCTTTTTTTATCATGCCCTGCAGGGCTTAAGGCATTTACCGGACAGCGCTCAATGCATTTTCGGCATGAGTTGTGGGTGTAATGTAGGCAATTGGCGTGATGGTCTGTGTATGGTTTATGGCTAGGGGGGAATTGGGTCTGCGCAATAACTGAGCCAGCTCGGATTGCTTTACCGACCGGAGTTATCAGCCCATCACATAGTCCAAAGGCACCAAGCCCTGCAGCATAGGCGGCATGGCGTTCCGACCAGTTTGAGCAGGGAGCATAGGGGCCTTGGTCGGAGCGTTGCCAGTTATCTGAAAGCAGAGGTGCCAAACTGGGAATGTCGGCTGTTTGTAAAATTCGTAGCACTTCACGGCGCAGGGTGTTGTTAAAGTCTTCACCCATGGCCCTGGTTCTGGTCCAGCGCTCGGACGGGTATTTTGTCTGTGAGGATTGCTCCAGGCGAGTGGCTTTTGTAGAAGGTATAATCCAACTGATTATGGTGAGGTCTTCTTTGGTAGTATTTTGCTCTGGAAATGTTTTGGTAAAAAGTTCAAGCGGAGTGAAGTAAAAGGGGCCAATGTGATTTTTATACTCGTCATACAGAGGATCGGCGCCACTGGAAAACCCGATCAGAGGCTCATCAAAAGCTCTTTCCCCACTTGGGAGTCCTAAATTATTTTCCGGGGCAGTGAGAACATATTGTTTAATTGCTTCTACAAGCCATTGCCCTGATTCACAGTTTTTCCCCATTGTTCCACCTTCCTGGTCCTGTCATATTTTTGTTCAAGTAGTACAGGATCAGGAAAGTATAGTCAATGAAGCATTAAAGTTAAAAGGTATAGTTGGCAAAGGCACGAAATTGATCAAAATCCTGGTTAGCTGATGTCTCATCATTGACATGTGCATAGGCTGCTTCAAGGGAAATTTTATCATTGACCTCAATTGTGATAGATGCGTTTTGTTCTACTAGTTCCAGTGATGACTGAATGTCAGCTTCAAATACAGCATAGGTGTAGCCCAGAGATAGACCCTCAAATCCTATGGCAACTGCGTCAAACTCAATAGTAAAAGCAGTTGCTTCAACCTCTTTTACTGCCTGTTCTGCAGTGGTGTCTTCCAGGCTGGTAAAGTAGGGGCCTCCTCCCCAACCATTAAGAGGTTGGGCATAGTTTGTTCCATCATAGAGGTTGTTATCTGTCTGATTGTGTGCAATTGAAAACGAAAGACCACTGGGCTGATGAGAAAGCCCGGCAGAAAGCCCCCATAGTTTGCTGTCCCAGTCAGTAGCCGTGTTGCCGCCGAAGTTGAAAGTTTCCGAATCAGTGGCCTGATCGTATTGGGCTGCAAGGCTGAACTGGAAGTCATTGGACAGTGTGCCCACGTACCCTGCCTCAAAGTAAAAAATGGCAAGTGCGTCATGAACCAGATAATACCAAGCTTGAAGCTGGGTGTCAGGGATACCTTCAAAAAGGACTGCGGCAAGGGTTACTCCACCGCCTTGAGCCCTGCCGGAAGTGTCTGTAAAGGCATACTTTGTTGACATGTTTTCAAATTCTTCCATGTCGGCGCCATTTTCCCAGCCGGCCATCTCGGAAAGGTGGGCAAGGATCAGGGTGGTTTTTGGCAGGTCGTTGACGGTCAACACTGCAGCCTCAAAGAGATTGGGTATCATGCGAATGTCGTCGCTGTCAGCATGGGGGGTATCGATGAGCTGCCGACCAATCTTGAATGTTGTTTCACGAAAGGAGTACTGCAGATAAGCCTGACCAAGCAACCCTTTTCCAGGTCTGTCGTTGGTGAAGTCATCATGGACTTTAGTGGCTGTGTCATCATTGCTTCCTAAAGTTTGTGCTGTATAGGCCGCAGCCCCGATACTGAATCCATAGTATGGTGCTGTTTCGGCAATGATATTGCCTCCAAGTGCTGCTGCTGATTCTGTTTCAGCGGTATCGGCACCTTTGTGGTTTTTGGTTATGTAGCCAGCTCGGACCTGTCCATGAAAGGATGTGCCTGTTATGGCCTCTTGCAATGATTTGCCAGCCTGACAAGTGGCGGCGGCAAAAATGCTACCAGTAACAATGCTTAGTGTGACGATGGCTTTATTCATTATTTTTCTCCGTAAATTTATTTTACATTTTATTATCAGGGTAATTGAATAAAGAAATCAATATAAAATTTTGGAAGGTTACATAATTGTTGATCCAACCTGATAAATAGTTACTGCCAGGATATAAGCCAAGGTGGTGTTAAAGGCCATGGAGAACAAACCCCATTTCCATGAGCCTGCTTCTCTTACGATGCAGACTACGGTGACAAAGCAGGGAGCATAGAACATGACAAAAATTATCAAGGCCAGGGCCACAGCCTTGTTCCAGCCTGGAGTGTTGGCCAGGGTATCTGAAAGAGAGGCGCTATCTTCTGCATCCACTTCACCGAGAGAATAGGCGGTGCCGAGCGCCGACACTATGACCTCTTTGGCGGCAAAACCACCCACTAAAGCAATGTTGGTGCGCCAGTCAAATCCGGCATATTGGCTGATTGATTCAAGAGAGGTTCCCATGCGACCGGCAACTGAATGTTTAAGACCTTGTTCGGCCTGTTGGTGATCAATGGATGTAAGCTCTTTTCGTAAGATAAGAGCGGCAGTGCTCATTTCTTCTTTGCTGAGGTCCTGATTTGAAGCTTGGGTGACGGTTTCTGAACTGTAACTTGCTGTGGCGGCAGTTCGCATGTTCTCGTAAAATTGGACTTTTGAGGCAGGGAGCTCTGGAAAGGTCATCATTGCCCAGATCAAAACAGAAATTGCCAGGATTATAGTGCCCGCTTTTTTTATGTATTGCCAGGTTCGCTCCCAGGTATGGATTAGTAACCCTTGTATGGTTGGGAGACGGTAGGGAGGCAATTCCATCACAAAGGGGGTGGATTCTCCTCTGATCACTGTTACTCGTAATAGTTTTGCGATGAGCATAGCTCCAGCCCAGGAAACAAGTGTAAAAACAAATAATAGGTTTGATTGGTTTTCTTTGAAAAAGGCAGCAATTAACAATGCTAAAACCGGGAGCTTGGCCCCGCAGTTCATGAAGGGTGCGGTGAGTAAAGTTGCAAGTCGCTCATTTTTGGAGCGTAGGGTTCGGGTGGCCATTACACCTGGGACTGCGCAACCTCCGGCAATACCACCAGAGACGATGTATGCCATAACCGAGCTGCCGTGCAGCCCAAAGATCCGCAATACACGGTCCATCATGTAAGCAACCCGGGCCAGGTACCCCGAGTCCTCAAGGATAGCGATTCCGAAAAACATGAAAAAGATGATTGGCACAAAGCCAAGCACGCCCCCGACCCCATCAATGATGCCTGATACGAGCAGTGATTTAAAATAGCCGTCTGCCAAAGTTGTATCAACTATCTGACCAAGCCAACCGAAAAAACTTTCGAACCAGCCCACCGGCATTTCACTATATGTGAAGGTGAATTGGTAAAGGCCAAAGAGTATGGCCAGCATGATTAACGGACCGGCAAATTGGTTAGTCAATACCTTGTCGATTTTGTCGGAGATAAAGAGACGATCCATGTCGTGTTTGAAGCTAATCACGCCATCGCGCAGTACACTTTTGATGTACCCATAGCGATGGTCTGCAATGATTGCTTCCGGGTGAGTATTTAAAGTGCTCAGAAAATGACGATCAACTTGATTAACGATTTTTTGCAAGGCAGCAGAAGTCTCATGGTCGTGGCTTTGCCCCTTGCTGATAATCTGAGAGTCGCTTTCAAGGTATTTTAGGGCGATCCATCTGCCTGGGTATATGTCAGACATAAAAGATTTTTGTTTGATCAACTCTTGCATTTGAATAAGAGCTGTATCGATGTCTTCCCCATAGGATATGTCAATTGGTTGTATTGTGTCAAGGTCAGCACTGGCGACTGCGGCCGCCAACATTTCCTGGCATCCCTTGCCGGATCGGGCAATGATTGGAACAACCGGAATGCCCAAACGTTGAGACAGTAACTTGTGGTCAATGGTTATGCCTCGTTGCTTGGCAACATCTATCATGTTGAGGGTGATAACCACTGGCATACCCATTTCTAAAAGTTGCATGGTTAGGTACAGGTTGCGTTCAAGGTTGGATGCATCGGCGATATTAATTATTAGTGGATTTTTTTCGATTAAAAAATCTCTGGCCACCACCTCTTCTTCTGTATAAGCAGTTAATGAGTATGTGCCGGGTAGATCGGTAAGATTTAGATCCTGACTTTTATAAGTACAGCGCCCCTCTTTTTTTTCAACGGTAACACCGGGATAGTTGCCAACATGTTGACGGGCGCCGGTCAGTCTATTGAACAGAGTGGTTTTGCCGGAATTGGGATTGCCTGCCAGGGCGATATTGATTGACATTACTCATCTACCTCCACTTCGATGTGATCTGCTTCATTATTTCTTAAGGTTAAGGTGAATCCCATAACTCTTAAAGCCACAGGGTCTTTAAGGGGGGCTCTCCCTTGGATTTTTATCATGGTACCTGGCACAAGGCCCATTTCACGGATTCTTTGTCCAAGATGGCCGACTACTTTGACAGATGATATTGTTCCGGTCTGCCCTTTAAGCATGTTTCTCAGCATTATGTTCTTATTCATTTGTTTCTCCATTAGGATCAATTTTCTTAATGTCATTGCATTGCTGAGGAGGTGGGGTGCTAGAGCAGCCTTCGCTACAACTGCATCCGCAACTTGGGTTTTTCCCTTTGAAAAAATTGTAGCCGATTTTACCAACATAGAGCAGGCAAGCCAGCACCACGATTGTGGTTAGAATGTTATCTAGCATGAAATTGTTCTCGCATAGATGAGTTGACAAAATTGGATTAATTGCTCTTGAGACTTAATTGCAACTGGTGAGCTTGCGAAGTTGTTTTTGTTGAAAAATTGCATAGTATGATTTCCTTTTATGGCGAAGTTTTTTTGATAAAGATAGAAAGATTGATTAATTGATAGCCCTTACCGTGATATGGGCAGCCAAGTTTGCGGCCAGGGCCAACCTGGTGTGATCTTTGGCAATAATTAAGGGGTCTGCGCTGTTTATAACATTAATAATGTCGCCCACTGCAAGCCCCAGGGCACGAAGCCTGGCGGAAATTTGGCGATCACTTGCAAAATTAATTATTTTAAGCCGTTCTCCGTTGATGGATTCGGGCAGGGCTCGTAGAACTTTACGATTTTTCTGACAGGTTGGACACAGTCCTTGGATTGTTAATTTATGGTGCAGGCCAGAAAATTGATGTTGTTTGACCACTGATTGCTGGATTTGTTCAAGTTCGGAGTTGAAAAACTCTACAACTTTACCGCAATTTCGACAAAGCAGGTGGTCGTGATGAACTCCAATATGCAGGTGTTCGTATAGAGTTCCAGTGCCATTGAAAGTGTGTTTCTGGGCAAATCCGTAACGGCAGAACATCTCAAGGGTGTTGACGATACAGTCCATATCTGGCTTATTATTCTGGGTGGAAAGCTCCTTTCGGATGTATTCTGCAGAAAGGTGACCATTGATTTCTAAGAAAATATCCATTACCTTTTTCTGGTCATCAGTGAATGGGTCACCGATTTGGCTGACTAGATTGAGAAATTGTTCTTTCTCTGCACTATGCAGGCTTGAATTGGTGTGGAAATTATCCTGCGTTTCTGAAGAGGAAGAGGTGGCCAGTTGAGTCAGCCTTGGATTGGTTTTTTTAAATAGATTTTTAAGTAACATATGTATTCGGCCTGCCACTAGTAATAGGGGCAATTAAGATTTGATTAGTTGCTATTGCGATTAAATCACAATAGCAACTAATCGTGATGGTGTCAAATTATTTATGGGTTTCATATGGAAGCAAAAACAGAAATAGAGGCATTTCGTCAGCATTTAAAGAAGAGTGGCCTGCGTTACACCCCTGAGCGTGAGCAGATTATTCGTGAAATATTTACAACTCATGATCATTTTGATGTGGATACTATTTATTTTCGGATGCGCCAAAGTGGCACTTCGGTTTCAAAGGCTTCTGTTTACAGATTGATCCCATTATTAATTGAAGGTGGGCTGATAAACGAAGTGTTTTTTGAAGATGGGCATATGCATTATGAGCACATTTTTGGTCACGAGCATCATAGTCACATCCGTTGTACGGAGTGTCGCAGGATTGAGGAATTTAAAGACTCACGCTTGGATAAAATAAGCGATGAATTGAGTAAAAAATATGGTTATCGGGTATCCGGTCATAAGTTCGAAGTCTACGGGCTATGCCCCCAATGCCGAGGAGATTTGTAAGGAACAAATGAAAATGTTTTATATATTACCAAAACACATTGTTGTGGTTCTGTTAATCGCAGTTGTTATGAGTTGTGCTGGTGACATCTACGCGCAATCCTCCGTTGCCTGTCATTGTTTTAGAGATCGTACCTACAATCCACAGCAGAAATTTGCGTCTGACGAATATATTTTGGCCACCAGTTTTAATAGCCTTATGGCGAGAGGGTTGGGAGTCGCCAAACGGCAGATCGTTATGATAAAAATGAAAGAGGGCGTTGGGCAGGAAGATCTGCTCATTTCATTGGCAATCGCCCAGGCAAGTAAAAGCAATAGCAATCAGCTATTGGATCTGAACAAAACAATGTCATGGCAGAAAATTATTGCTGACTGGCAATTTCCGGAAAGCAGTGAGAAAGGTAAAATTCTTGTAAAAGTGAGATCTGGCTTGGCCTCAAAGGAGGCGGCAGTTCAAATTGCTAACCAATTGCTTGTCGACTATTTTGCTATCACGTTAGATGATGTAAAAAAGGTCAGGGCATTAGGTCTCAATGAGAAAGAGATGTCCCTTGTTTTTATTCTGGCCCACTTTAGTCAATTGAAACCAGCTGCACTGATCGTCCAGTATAAGGAACAGGGGAAAAGCTGGAGTGAAATAGCTCAGAGTCTAGGCGTAGATCCTGTTGCTGCCGGTAAGCTGATAATGAATTACCCCAATAAGCAAATAAAGGAATAATGAGAAATCTGGCTTTTGGTTATTCAACAAGGTGTAACATAAAATGTGACCACTGTGTTGCGGTTGAAGGCGGGGCTTTCCAGACCATGGAATTTGCAAGGGCTCAGGAGCTGATCGGCCATTTGTCTGAAGCAAATGTGAAAGGAATTAGTTTCACCGCCGGTGAGCCCTTTATCTATTTGAATGAAATAAATAAACTTGTGTCGTTGTGCAAACAACATGGCATGTACAGCAGGGTGGTGACCAACTGTTTATGGGCAAAGACTAAGGAATTTTCAGATCAACTAGTTACTGAGCTCAAAAATAGTGGTCTTTCTCAGCTTCGATTGAGTTATAGCAGGTGGCATCAAAAAAATGTTGACCGTAATAATGTTCTGCTTGCGGCAAGCAGCTGCCAAGATGTTGGTCTTGATTATTTCATCTCGTTTGTCACTGATTTTACTGCGTTGGATGACCCTTTTGAGGAGTTTTTGCGAGAGCACCAGCTTAAGTTTTTTCCTGAACCAATAATTCATGCAGGGCGGGCTAATAGTTTTAGCAACAGTGAGTTGTTGACCGATTATCAGACAAATTGTTGCCCGATGAATCCTTATCTAGCGCCTGATTTGACAATGTATGCCTGTTGCGATGCTGGAGCACACTTTACAAAGACAAATTTTTTTAGGCTTGGCAATCTTGAGGATACTTCAATAGATCAACTTTTTAGCCTTAGTGAAACCAGCAGACTGTTTAATGTGATCAGGCATTCAGGAATTACGGCCATTGCCTCATTTGCAGGATATAAAGCACGAGAAATTGTGCGATATAAAAAATGCCAACTCTGCAAGAAGTTGTTTGATTCACCTGACCAATTGGCATACTTGCAAAGGCCCGATATTCTTGATCGATTGAGCAAATGGGTCAGGTGAATTGGCCCGTTATTTTACGAACATTTCACAGGGTTTGGTGCAACAGCTTGTTTTGGTGTCAAATAAGAAATACTTGCTGATGTACTTTTTTGTGAAATCAACTGGATGCCCAATTATTCATGAAATATGCGGGCTAACCCGTATAATTCACAAGACGAGGCGCTGGATAGCCAAAGAGTAAGAAGTTCCGTTATACTTTAGTATGCGGGACGCCTTACACTGCTGGCTATACGGATGTATCGTCTTGCCCGAAGGGCGATAGGTTTTGTGATAAACTGTTTAAAGTTACCAGGCACACACTCTAGGTAATAGATAAAAATATTGATTTTGTACAACAAAAACAGGTTGTTAGGCTTATCATTATTCATTAGTCGTGAAAAATGCGGGCTAAACTCTGGCCTCCCACACTGTTTTGCCATTGGATAGTATTTGGTTCGGGTAGAGCACTTACAATGGTACGGCAGAGATCTTCTGCTGTACGAATCAGTTCAATGCTTCGCATCTTCATTGTTGTTCGATAAATAGCCGGGATAAGACTGATTGGGTCTAAGGGGACGCTGCCCTCATGGGTGGTTGTTTTATGTTGCGCTTTCCATATTACCTGGCCTGATGCGGCATTCACCAAACGTACTTCTAATTCAACTGAAACCTGAGAGTAAATTCCTAAAAAGGTACGGTCATAGCCGATAATTTTCCCGTATACCAGGCCATCGGCTTGCAACATATGGCCAAGATTGTTACTGGCTTGGTCTGCAAACTTATTATTGTCATATATTTTTTGATCTTTGAGTATCTGATCAATTTCAAACAATTCAATATCTTTATATCGTTTTGACGCAAAATGATTATAGAAGGTACGCCGTACTATTTTGTAGGCTTGGTCGTTGACAGTGGTATTCTCAAAAGGCAGGATAGCCACCCTGAAAGGGAGTTGTTCCAGTTCTCCATCAGCAAGTTCCAAGGTGTCTAAGGTGATTTTTTGTTGGGAAGCAGTGTTTGGGTCTGGCTGGGGTTGGGTAGTGGCACATCCTGAAATCAGTAAAGAGGAAAGCATGAAAATGATGGGTATAACGGTGTGATAGCGCATAATAGACTCCCTGTTCATTTGATTTGTATTTGAAAGGTTGCATTTGGTAGCTGATAACAGCAATAAGTGTGCCCGTGTTCTGTTTTTAGTAAAAGGTCCGATATGAAATACAGATTTTAAATAAGTAAAAACGAGAGCTTACTGGTTGTAGAGGTTTGAAAAATGTGACATTTGTTTGGGACAGGGTTAGGCCATAGCCTTAAATTTTTTAATACCGGAATAGTTGTTTTCAGTTTATCTGGGGTGGGGTATGAGAAATAAAGAGAAAAGGAGTTATTTGATAATCTCTGGGCTTACCTCTTTTAGTTTTTTGAGGATGTTTTCCAGGAAGACACGTTGATCTGGGCGGGTATAGACAAAGACAAAAGCGTAATAGGCCGAGTAGATGTCTGTTTTACTGGGAGGTCGCTCAATGCGGATCACTTGGCTGCGGATTGTTTTTGATGGGATTTCGCCTTCTGTAAAATGAAATTGAATTCTAAGATCCAGTTGTTTATGGATTTTTAATTGGTCTACACACTTCATGTGGGCAAGAAGCCCACTGGAAGAGATGTTAATGATCTTACCATTACTGTAGAGGGCAGGGCCTTCAAAGGCTGAAATGGTATTGCTGATCAAGATGTCGCAACGGTCATTCTGGCGGCGCTCTTTCAATAATAGCATGCGCCGAAGTTTTTTCCCGAAATCGTAAGTGGTAAAAGGTTTGGACAGCATTTCTGATGCACCAAGGTGGATAGCCTTGATTACGGAGTCCTTGTCCGACTGTTTGAAAAGCATGAAAACCGGCAGGTCAGTATAATGGTCACTTTCCTGTAATTTTAAAAGTAGCTCCAACCCACTCATCCCTGGCAAATCACGTTCGCAGATTACTCCATCAAGTTCAGTGTCTTGAATAATATCCCAGGCTTGATTCCCATCGCGTGCTTCATGCACGTTTTCACAGTTAAAGCGGCTGATCAGTATGGAAGATAACTCATGCCTGAAAAAATCATCCTGGTCAACGATGAGCATGTTATATTTTTTATAGTTATGCATTGTGTTGGCAGTGTTGTCTACGGAGTGTACCAAATAACTATTTCGGTTTGGGTTGAGCCAATTACCTTAAAGAGGTGGGCCTTCGTTATGTTGATGGCAGGGGACAGGTTCACAGGCGCAGCCCTCAAGGCCTCAAACCTGAATAGGTGGCTGTTTTCTGTATTTTTATATTTCCACTCGGGCAAATGGGACTTGTAAAAGGCAACAATCTGTTCAATGTGGTCTGTGGATATTAGTCGAACAGAGGGGAGACCCTGGTCAGGGTTGGTATCTGTTTGTACGATTTGAGCATCTGGGTAAGCTGGCAGACCAACTTCATCGTTTTCAAGGATAGTAGCAGCAGAGATATGTTTAATGGCCTGTTTGAGGAGTGGGTCATTACCCGGGGAAGCAGGGATTTCGGCAATTGGAGCAAATGGCACAAAGCCATATGTGAGTGATGGTAGGCAAAGAGTTACGGCAATAATAAGGGCGAGAAATTTATTTTTCATTATGGTCTCTTAGATTTTGTAAGATTTGTATCAATCATACATTAAAGCATAAAAAAAACCACATTCATCTTGAACTGTTTGTCAGCAGGATAAGGCATCATTTTATGATAATTGCCAATGGTCTTTTGAAAGAATATGTCCTGAGGGTATTGCACTGATATGCTGCCGATGTAATAAAATAGGACTGAGTCAGTGTAAATAAAAATACATTGCTGCACATGAAAATGTTACTATATGCTTTAATTAGTTAATAAGAACGATGAACAAAAGCATGGTGCTTGATAAAAAATGGTCTAAAAGCAAAGATTAAATGAGAAATTAATGATAAGAGGTTCACCTGAAATTATGTTGAGTTATTTTGAATGAAAGGATGGGGGGAGAATGAATTTAAAGCTGAGCACAAAAATAATAAGTGGCTTTTGTGTTATTATCATTTTGATGTTTGTGGCTATTGGAGTTTATCAATATGCCTTGACGGTGACATCTGACGGATTTAAAGAGTTAGTTAGCGGGAATATTACAATAACGGCTTCGGACGGGGATTCTGCTCAAGCAACAAAGCATATCATGCAATTGGCAGATAAAGGGGCAAGTCTTGCCAAAGTTGGTCTTGGCGTCGGTCTGTTCACAATTTTTGCCTCCATGTTTTTTGCGGTTGTATTATCACGTACTATTACAAAGCCAATATATGATATTGTCAATGGCTTGCTTGCTGGAGCAAAACAGGTCTCTTCTGCTGCTGGGCAGATGTCTTCATCAAGCCAGCATGTAGCGGATGGAGCTTCGGAACAGGCTGCGGCATTGGAGGAGACTTCTGCTTCTATGGAAGAGATGGCTTCAATGACGAGGCAAAATGCCGATAATGCCAAGCAGGCAGATGTTTTGATGAAGGATGTTTTGGCGGTTATTGGTGTTGCGGAACAATCAATAAATGCGATGAATAAATCCATGGATGATATATCAACGGCCAGTGCAGAAACATCACAGATAATTAAAACCATAGATGAAATAGCCTTTCAAACCAACTTGCTGGCTCTAAATGCAGCTGTGGAGGCGGCTAGAGCAGGGGAGGCTGGAGCGGGTTTTTCAGTGGTGGCACATGAAGTACGTAATCTGGCTATGCGGGCTGCTGAAGCTGCTAAAAATACGTCAACCCTCATTGATGGCACAGTTCAAAAAGTTAATAGTGGAAAGGAAATTGTGGTAAAAACTAATGACTCTTTTGTTGAAGTGGCTCAATCAAGTAATAAAATAGGGAGCCTGGTCAGCGAAATAGCTGCAGCATCAAGAGACCAGTCGCAAGGGTTTGCTCAAATCAACAAAGCTATTACTGAAATGGATACAGTTACTCAACAAAATTCAGCAACTGCAGAGCAATCAGCTGCGGCAGCTGGAGAAATGAAGGGTCAGTCTGGAATAATGGCAAAACTGGTTGGAGATTTGCAATGTTTGGTTGATGGTGTAAGGCAAGAAGATGGTTCTCTCCAAGATCAGAGCATAAAGGAATATGATTCGGCAGTTGAAAAAGTTGCTGAACTCAGTGGGCCAATATCCCAAACAAATTATTCTGAACCGAGTTGATAAAACCAAGAAGTTGGATCAAATGAGCAGTTTTTAGACTTCTAACAGGAGGCTTTTTTGTTTCTTAGGCAACCAGTTTTGTCTTGAGTATCGCATGTGTCTTT
>PJEL010001020.1_pt1 | contig 30203 bp, 23 predicted proteins | sample 1853271 | NCBI WGS metagenome assembly PJEL01 (sample SAMN08108733, study PRJNA415343) | Invertebrate metagenome, whole genome shotgun sequencing project. | host: Globobulimina | place: Sweden: Gullmar Fjord | collected 2015-08 | reverse complement strand
GGTTGAATACATCATTATTGTCGAGGACAAACTGACTGACCACAGATACATACAAGTAGATTACATACATAAATATGTGGGAACCCAACGTTTCTTATTCCGGAAGTCCAGACGTCCCCGCGAGTTTGATTTCGGGGAGGTACCAGACTGCAGACAGTTATGAACGGTCTTCTGTGGAGCATCAGATTCAGGCATGTCTTTCAACACGAATACCATGCATCATTCTTCAGAGGGGTAGATGTGGTGTGAGAAATCTCACGTCTGCTGCCAGATACAATAAGATGTTTGCCTCAGAGTGGTATGATGGGAACACAGTCCTGCTGGTGACTAAATGCAACCGATTGCTACAGCTCGACATACCCACTGGGGAATTCAAGCAGATAGAAACTCCTAAAAGAGAACCTAGGCCATTTTCTACGAGAAATATCGGTACGTCATCATCTATGGTGTTGATAGTCTCTTCACTTGTTCTAAGAAAGATATCATGGCATGCAGGTTGGGGAAATTCTGGGAAACATTGTATAGGGTTTAATCCGTCTCGGACAATGTTTGCAACTGGTGGCACTGATCCAGCAGATTTACTTATAATGGATGCAGTAAGCATGAAGCCCAAAGTCTGTCTGATTGGTCACAAGGACTGGATATTCGGTACTGCATGGGTTACAGATTCTCATGTGGTGTCTGCATCACGGGATTGCTCTGTGGGGTTATGGAATGTGAAATTAGAGGAAAAAGGAATGCCGTCAACTGATCCGAATTTCCCACAGTCAAGTGTCATTAGATACCAAGAGAATGAGGAAGGAGATGGTGTAGTTTTTAATGGTGATTTCAGCGCTAGAATTCGAGACGTCAAATTCTGTGATACAACAGAAAAGCTCGCAGTATTATCTAGTGATGGTGGTGTGAGAATTATGGATCCGTTCGCTGAGCTGGCCAAGGTCAAATCCTTTTACATACCCGATAGTCTCGAGGCTGTATGCATGGCTCAGCAACCCAATAAGATATGCATCGGGTGCAAGAGACTTGCCTATTTGATAGATCCTCGGGTGCGAACTCTGAGACATAATGTAGCCAAATTTATGTCTCCTGATGAGCGATCAGGTGTTCGATCAGTCGAAATGAGAGATAATGTTCTATCATATGGCACTGGAAGGGGCTCCTTGGTGTTTCATGATTTGAGATTGGTGGATTCAGGAAAAACTATTCTGCAAGGTGACCGTTCACTCTGCTCTATTTTGAGCAGTCCATTCCATGGATATTACGAGGGGATGGAGCGCCTCCAATTTGGGAACAGAAGGCTTGATGAAGCAATATACTCCCATAAATGGGATCATAGTGGAACCCGTCTCTTCTATTGTGGAGGACCACTCATGTGTGGTTTTGATGGGCATTTTTGTGGTATCTACACATGATTGTGGTATCGAGTCATTTATGGATATTCATTCATATATCGTCATAGCACAAAATGCTGGTATATATAGCATCTGAGTACAAATAATAAATAGCATGATGTAAACGAATATTACAAAATACAATTCAAGAATACTTGAAATCAAGCAATCTTTGAGTATGGGAAAGATGTTCGAGATCCTGAATTGATTTGGAGGATGTCTATACTATCCTCAGTTCCAATGTACAGTGTAGAACCACAAGGTGAGAAATCAAAGCCACAAATATCAACTTCTTGGGTACCTTCGTCCCGAACTTTGATAACTTGCCGATTAGACCACATTCGACAGTCAACCAAATGAAGGTAATTCCTATGTTCAGTAAATGCTAACAAGTCCAATGGGTTTGGAGAAAATTTGACACATCGGGCAGCAGACTGGCACGGGAGTTTTGCAACTGCTTGTGATTGTCTTCTATCCCAGACACAAACAAGTCCATCCTGGCTCGCTACAGCAAATGAAGTCCCATTAGAATTCCAATCGCAGCTCATACCTGCATCCGATGCCTCCCTGAATATGGATGATGTCCGATAGCCAGTGGGGGTGGGGGTGGAGAGAAACACTTCATCTGAATCACCAACATATACCAGGGTTCGCTCTTGCTCAGCGATTGCACAGTGATTGATAGATACAGGACAGAAAATTGAGCTAGATTCTGATACAACCATATCACCCTCCTGATCGACCCCAGTCATCACCATGAGATGCCCACTATTATTGCACAAATACGCACTGAGCCTGCCATCTAGATCATTCGTTATTTTGATAGCGTTGTTGACATGGCTTCCCGTTCTTAAAGAACCATAATGCTGCAGGGACATCTCCGTGGGAAGCCCAATAGATTCTGTTGAAGAGCTCACATGTTGAACAGCATACTCTGACATCTCCCCAGCAACCCCAAGGAAGCTCTGCCCAAACCCAAAGCACGTGGGCTCGAATAAGAACCCATGTCTATCAACCACTTTTTGATTTGATATATCATATCTATAAATGGCAAAACCTTTCACCACAAACACATCATCCCGTTGGAAAGGGCACCGCACCAGATCCCTCAGCTGCCAGTGTTTGATTTGAATAGAAGACCCCACATGCCTTTGGTACTTTGCAAAGTCCACTCCTGGATTATTATCCTGCAAGTATTCTGCGTGTGGCGACTGCCAGCCCCGGCTCCTCTGCTCAGGATGGAGGGGAGGCTCTGTGCTCTCAATCTGCCTCAAGATGCTCTCCCTCATCTGTGGGAATGCATCATACAGTCTCCCACGTGACATACCACTCTCTATATCCCTTCTATGATATCTATACAATCTTCGAGACGCTTCATCGGAATCATACCGCTCTTGAAGATTGGGTCGCACCCGACGTATCTCTGAAAGCTGTCGGATCCTGCTCCTTGACCCAAGTGTCTCCTCTTCCATTCGTGCATCTGGCCCAATGGTGGGCCCAATATCATTTAGATGCGCGTCATTCATCCTTCATCTATCTTCTGTACATACTCTGCATGATAAAATCGTGTCATGAAAGGAATGTAGGCACAATGCCCAATGTCGGAGAGGAAGGATTAAAACGCCCTCGAGGGGAGGGCGCCTTGAGGGGAAACACGGACACGAGAGAGAACCGAGAAAATTCTTTCCGGGGTCAGCTTCCTGTGCAGTACATTGTGAACCAATATTCACAGGTATAATAACTGTACCTTTTCACACAATTGCTCCGTCAAAATATAACTTCTGGCACCCAAGAGAGAGTCCAGTCATGAATCTCCCCCAGAGTTCCGAGGTGTCGAGGGTACCCGTCTTTCAGGATATTCTACAGCACTTTCTTCACAATTTTATTATTAATTATTTTCTTGTTCAAAACCATATGCCAGAGTCTTGCATTTCACTGCTGAGCACATGCCACTTCTGGGGACATAGGGATCCAAGTATCTGTGACATTTGGGTGCCACATCATCCTCTTTTATAAAAACTAATTAGTTGGACACCTCAAGATTGACAATACTCTTGTTACACAGATATCTATGGTCTACACATATGGGAAAGTTTGGATATAATCTTTTCTTTTGCTGTATGGGTGACTCTGTGGCACCCAAATATATTTACACTCACCAGACTCGGACTCTGTGCCAGAGCATCAACAGCCTTATCTGTAATTTTCCAACTGTACAATAGGTCTAGATACTTGAGCCATGGCATGCGGGCTAATTCAATGGCTCCTTCATCTCCAAACTGCCAGCAAAATTGAATAGTCAAATGTGTCAAACTGTTTCGCATCTCCCTGGCAATGGTTTTGACTCCAGCATTGGTAATACCCATGGATGCCTGGAATGCCAAGATTTTGATGTTTGGAAGATATCCAGCAATATATGATATACTTTTGTCTGTAATTCGCCTACATTGCTTTACGTTAATCTCTTCAATTGTTCTGTTGTTGGAGACAAGATGGAATATACCCTGGTCCAGGATGGAGGAGCATCCCTGCAAAATAACTGTGTGAAGGTATGGCATGTTTGTCCAATATCGGAACCCTTCCCCTGTTATTCCATAACAGTCACTGAAGTTTGCAGTTTGCAGATTCTTAAGCTGTCCTAGCGATGAAAGGCCATTGTCTCCAATGGTTATACAATTTTGCATAGACAAGTGTGTCAAGAGAGTCAGAGAGGACGCAATGGCACATAGACCACGATCAAACAGTGGGATACTCGAGCATCCATCGAACACAAGCTGCTTTAGATTCTTCAATTTTCTCAGTGGTACTAATGATGTTCCAACAAGATTGGAACACGCGCTAAGAATCAATTCCTCAATGCTCTCAATAGGTGCCACATACCTCAGTGCCGAGCATCCAGACCATGAACAATGACTTGCATTCACTCTTTTCAACTTTTTCAAGCCCCAAAGGTACTTGACGTCTGAAGGAGGGATATGAGAACATCCAGATATATCCAATACTTGCAAGGAATGCAAGGATACCAAGGATGCTAAGGAATGTGCTCCGAGTCTCTCACAGTTGCTGAGGTATAATGTTGTCATGCGAGACATACTCGAGAGACCTGGTATACCAGAATAGAGAGGGTTGATAATATTCCTACACCCGCTGAGATCTAAACGAAGTATATTTTCCAGAGGACTCAGGTGCTGTAACGCGCTGCTCGTTAATTGCCAGCATTCCCCAAGGTTGAGATTCTGTAGGGACTGTAACCTTGCGATACCTCTCAAATCTGTCAAACCAAAACAACACTTCATGTTCAACGAATGCAGCCTATTTAATTTTTTAGTATCTGACCAAAGAAGACCTATAGTATTTCCTGTTATAAGCTCGCATGACCGTAGATCCAATCTCTGTAGATTCTCCAAATGAGCAATATGGGAAAAAACACCATCATCTATTCCATGGCATCCCCTCAAACTCAGTTCCACGAGCCCCTCAACATAGCCTCGTTGAGAAAAAGATGATAAAGATGAAGAATCAAGGCTCATACAGTTCCATAAATTCAAATATTTCAGCCTTTCCATGCTCATGAGTACTGGTGAGAGGCCATTGCCGGTTATGGCAATGCATCCAGATATGTCAAGAGTCTCCAGGCTTGTGCACGAAGATAGTTTCTGAAGCATCTCGTCATTTACAACTACAGTCCTTGAGTATCCACCCAGTCTTAAATCCTGCAAGTATGGCATTCGATAGCCGATGCATTTTGTTGATGCATCTGTGAGCAGGATGCACCCTGACAGATCAAGATATTCAATGATACTCGTGTAAGCAAGCTGAGGATAGCCACCACATAAAGCAAAGACTGTCTTATCTGTTATTTTAGTACAGTGGTGCAGCGAAAGCCAACGGAGATTTCGTAGAGAAGAATCTTCGTGACCAAACATAGCTGTCATGGATGCATCAGTGAGATGCGTGCAGTCAGCAAGGTTCAACTTGTGCAGACCCTGCAAACCAACCAGACCCTTCACCAAATTGTCATCCATTAAAGTCCCACAACAGTCCGTCAGATCAAGTTCAACGATATTTTTGAAGGCATGGTGATATACCATATCAAAGGATCGAGGCTTGAGAGTTACAATACAAGATGAAAGTGCCTCCCTCCAGTCTTTGCATACCAGTCGTGACATTTGAATATCATTTTCAGTCATGTACTGAATAATAAGATCCATAATCTCCAGGGGAAGATCAATCCAATGGTTGACAGTGTGCTGAGGATCAAAGAGAACCCGTGGAGAAGAAAGACAAGGTTGCTCTGAATGATGCACTGTGCTTGTCCAAGACTCTTGATGCCTCTCTGGGCTTGGCGGGCCCAGTCTCTGGGATATTTTCTCATATGATGGAGTAATTACACACCCTGCATATATGAAAGATAGTAAGCTTCGACTGTTACCGTATCTACCCACGCTTGGGAAAATCTACGACACTCGTCTCTTACCTCGCGTAAACCCTCGAGAAAGCTCCTGCTCTAATCGCTTTGTATCACTCATATGTTCTATATTACTTTATTAAAGACAATGTGCGTTGATGTAATGACTAAAATACATCAGATCTAGAGTTCACTTTCAATGGGTGCCCTGGCACGTTCCTGCAATCGTTTGCCACGACAAACCCATGTGAAGGGTATAATTTCGCCAGTCCACGGTCAATTTACTGCTTTAAAGAACAAAAATATGTCATATATAGTGATTTACCATGTCAGTATCTACAGTAATGTCTCCCTACTGAATCTTTCAGGCAGGGACATCCCTGGGGGGCGCCCGGCCCAAGGGGGCACAATTACGATTTGTTTTTTTTCACCAAAGAGCGAGAATTCGCTATCAAAAAAGTGTACTATACTCACGGATCTGTTTTCGGAGGATCTTGAGGAGAAGCTTGGACATTTTCATCATGCTGTGGATGCGTTGAAGACGTAAAAAACGATGTCAACCTTTTAAATCCAGTCCCAACACTCTCTGCCGCATTTGCCACAACAGGCTGTTCTATTACCTTGTTATAACCACTTTTAACCGTCGATCCAGCACGTGTAAGAGCTGCTCCTGCTTGCTGATACACTTGAGAGTCTTTCACGGCACCAACAGCATTGCCAGTCTTTTCTGAAATATGCATCTTTGAGTCCAAATCTTTGACAGCTTTTGCTGTCTTGTCAGCAACCTGTGCAGTTCCAGAGGCAATTTTCTCTGCAGTCCTAGCACGGTTTACTTCTCCTAATCCAAGAGCGAATGCTTCCTGGATAGAATATACCTCGTGTGTGCAATCGGAATTCAGGTGTTCAGTTAACCAAGAGAGCAACAGAACCGTCGCTTGTTCAGCAACTTCTTCCCCATCCATGTTCTCATTTCCCTTTCCAGAGTAATCCCAAACACTCACAGAAATTTCGCCACTTGTTGGGAACACATGACGGCATTTGAACCCTTCAGGGGTTTGCTTTGTTTTGATCAAATCCTGGAGTTGGATGATCGAAAACGACACCTTCGCCGTGACTTCCTGAATCTTGTGGACTGCGAGTAACAGACTCATTATGTTTATATATTTTATAACGACGAGAAAATAAGGCACGCGGTGTGTGTGTGATATCGATATCGATGGAAACAGAACTTTGTAGATGACTTTTTTTGGTACTTTTCTAGTTGAAACCACATGCTTCCTGAAAGACAATGGATCAGCCAAAAGCCAAGCGTAATCCTTCAGTTGTATTCATCAAACAAAATAATAACAATATATTTGATGATGATGAAAAGATCCGGAACCATGCGGCTCTCTGCTGTTGCAGTAGCTTTGATCTTGTGCCTGGCACCAACTCTAGCATCTCCCTCGGTGAAGAAAACTGTGGTGAAACAGGGTGATTGTAGTCAGGGAGTGGCAAAAACAGATGATCGAGTCTATGTCCACTACACCGGAACTCTGGATGATGGAACCAAGTTTGATTCCAGTTACGATCGCAACACGCCACTCTCCTTCCCTATCGGACATGGATTCGTGATCGAAGGATGGGAGAAAGGTGTCGTGGGAATGTGCATTGGAGAGGAAAGAAAGCTTGTCATCCCGCCAGAACTTGGATATGGTGACAGAGGGGCTGGAGATGTCATTCCCCCTGGTGCAACACTCCATTTTGATATCAAACTCGTAAAGATTGGATCTGCAAGCGACGACTAGTTATATTCTATTCATGTAAATCTAGTGTTATCGTTTCACGACGACTCTATCGACGATACCTTTGCCAAAATTCAGTGTGCTCATGGTTTCAAGTACAGAACTCTCTTCTGGAGAAATGTGCATGAACATCATAGATTTCGATCTACCCGACAGTGAATCTTCCAAGAGCTGCGTCAGTTTTGAGTCTCTAAAACTAATGTAGTCGTGCTTCTCAGCGAGCCCGTTCATGACTCGTCCCAGGGCGCTCAAGCTCGAGTTGATATGTTTGGTCTCTTCCTTGCGTACACCCTCTGCCTTGCTTCGGTCAAGCCTTTCAGAGCCGGCCAAGTCAATCAAATTCAGGCAACCATGGTTGATGACAGTCTGTGTCATCGGATCTATACAATCTACCATGACTGTTAAAATTTGGTGTGATCGTGAGGATTGATCATTCATGTGTGTGGCTCCTACAGACCTGGTTGATGTACCATGCTGAAGAATGCGGTCCACATCATCAACAGTGGCAACGTTGACCTGAATGGCATCAGGTACGTTTGAGCCGCTTCCCCCGCGGGTCGGCTGTATCTTCAGATTCTCACTGGATCCAGATAATAAGTCACGTACACGGTCATTGTAAATCTCCAAGAGCTGCACCTTGAATGAGTATGTCATGTCCTCATCCTCTTGATAGACAAACAAGTCTTCCAGGGCCTTTTTGTTCAAATATTGCATTGTGTGAGTCTTACCAGACCCAGTCTGACCATATGCAAATATCGTCACAGTATGACCATCCATGACAGATCGTATCAACGACGTTGCTTCCATGTATATGGATTCCTGAGTTGCTGATTCACCAAACACTCTGTCAAACGTGTACTGCCTCCATTCTCTGTGTCTCTGACTGTACACCTGCAATGTGCTCTCCTCCTCATTGCACCGTACCACATTATTACTCGCATCTCCAGTCACACCGCATGGTCGTATTCTTGTATATATTCGAACGTTACCTCTCAAATCTTTGATGATGGAGTGAAGCTCCCTGTTTTCCTTCAGCAGAGCCTTGCACTGCTCAGCCTTGTCACTCGCACGTTGCTTCCATTCGAGAGCACTATCCCTGGCATTCTCCAAATCTGATTCTATTGCGTTACTTTGCTTTCTCAACTCGCTGATTTCACCCTCCAATCTATCGATTTCTGTTTGATGCTTTTCAAGGTCATCCTGAAGTTTTGCATCAATTTCATCTTGCTGCTGCACGGTGGAAACTTCCATGGCCATACGCCGCTCTCTCTCCAGCCTTTGAATTTCTAGCTTCATACCAACCATCGCCTCTTCATGCTCAATCGCCTGTTCTTCCAAGACACGTTTCAGAGATGGCCCTATGATTTCAAGAGCAGTAGGTACATCAACAGACCCGGACATCATTTCATTCTGCTGCAATTCTTCCAAACACCCACGTCGCAACATTTTCACGCATGAATCCATCAAGTGCGCGTACGATCCTATATTCTTCTCAACGTGACAGGCTTTTGTAATGTTTTCCTTGTCTCCCTGACAAGCTCTTTCGTACACCTTCTCAGATAGAGCCAGAAGATGATCGTCTCCACCCATATTGATTGTGTGAATATGATGATATTCGTAATAATGAATCACTAAATGCCTAAAACCCACGATCGGTGTTCTCAAGAAGAAGACGGTTAGAAACGTTAGTTGGTTGGAAGATGTGTTGGTTCGTTGTTGACACTGTACTGAATTGAACAGAACAATAAAAGATTATTTTCTACATGTATTTGAATAATGTCATGGACGTTTTCCAGACCAATTCATGAACAATACTCTGAGTAATGACATATGCCGTGGAAAAACCATTCGATAGCATTTTTTCCGTCAATTAACATTTTTTTGCTTCCCCAGTCGAGTGTTCGTGGTCTACATCCTTGTTGAGTTATTCGTGGTCCCTGCATATCGTATTTCTCATAAAGAATCATATTTTCTTTACATTATACATTGAAGAAATTCGTATCTGTATCATTTGACGATGGTGTATCGGCATGTCCTTTGCACCACATGCATGGCGTTCAAATAATATTCGTCGATCACGAATTTAATAGAATTATAAACATTAATAGAACATATATATACTTTACAAAGAGTGGAACATGGTGAAACGGCGAACGCAGGGAGGGTCCTCCTCTGGGGTTGGAGGAGGGAAGGTCCCTAAGTCGAAAAGGAAAAAGCAGTCGAACAAGGATGACGCACTAACCACTCATGATGTTTTTGAAGCAGATGAAGTTGAGGCGGATGAGGATGCTCATGCGTATAGATATGATGATGTAGAGAATAATGAATATGAACTTCCTGAAGATTTTGAAGATGAAGAAATTGAAGAGGATGAGGCGTTTAATTCCGAAGATGAGAGAATGTATGGGCATTTTTTTCGCGATAGTGGCTCTTCAGAAGAAGAACCTGGAGAGGATGAGATGAACGAGGGATTTGATGCCTTGGAGAGTAGTGATGATTCTGGGGATGATGAGGCATGGCCTGGTATGGAAGATGACGAAGGTGTTGCACCTTTTGACGATGATGTGTATCCGGATATCGAAGAAGAAGAACAACAGAAAGACATTGGATCTGAGGAAAGTGATGGAGACGAGGAGCAACATGATGTGGCTCGGGAGCATGTCATGCACCAAAAGAAGCAGCTTATGACAGAGGCCTATCCAGAATCAGTGTTTCATATTTCAGCACAAGGTATGTACACATATTTGATCATGCTTTTACAGTAGACGGAGTTCTTTTCCCTGATGTATGGCAAAGTCCGCGTGTCATCTAGGGCAGATAGCTCCGTATATAAACATATCCTGGTTTCCAGGAGTCTGGCAATACAGGCCACATTGCTTCTGTAAGCATTGCGGTGTAAAATGTCAGAGACACAACGAAATGGAGTGATTTTAAATAAATTTCATCATTGTTACGTTATATTGTAGGGCATAATGAGAATGGGGTTGAGCTTTCTGTTGAGGATTTACTTGCTGGGCTTGGGGAGCATCGATCCAAACTTGGGGCTGCCAGAAAGTCCCTGGAGAAACTCAGCAAAAAAGTATCGCCATTGGATGCTCCACTCCCTGGACCTATTCAGGAGCGTCAGGAGAGGAAAGCAGCATATGATGAATCTAAGAAAGACATACAAAAGTGGATGCCATTGGTGAAATCTCACAGGGAAGCTCCAACACTCAAGCTTTCCTCAAACAAGAGTGATGTCCATAAACCTACAACGGTATCTAGTGTCGCGATGAAACATAAACCAGGAAATAATATGGAGTTAGAAGTTGCTGCCATGCTCGAAGCTGCTGGTGCACATACAGCTTCTGCAGTGGCAGAATCCGAGGATGCACTCGCAATGAGAATGCTGAGTGCAGAGGAAGCCAAGGCACGCAGAGAAGAGTTAGCCAAACAAAGGGCTCTTTTGTTTTATCACGAGGTCAAGGCAAAACGTTTGAAGAAGATAAAGAGCAAAGAATACAGAAGACGATTGAAAAAAGCAGAGAAGAGAAAGTCCCAAACTGCTACAGGCGAGGATGGCATGCTGCTTTTGGATGAGGATGAATTAAAGCAACAACGTGAGGAAGCTGAATACGCCCGAGCAAAAGAAAGATTGACTTTAAAACATAAAAATACATCCAGGTTTATTAGGAGAGCGATAATGCGTGGTTCACAACACGCTCCTGACGAAAGCACAAGGGAAGTTATTGCAGAACAGTTGAGACTAGGAGAGGAGATTCGCAAAAAGGTCCATGCATTCAAAGACCAAGACAGTGGTTCATCGTCGGAAGATGATAGCAGTGATGAAGAAAGAGAGGATGCTAGAATATCTAGGAAGCTAGAATCTGCTGCAAAGGATGTCCTGGATGATAGTGATGGTCCAAACGAAGAAAAGGGGTTGATGTCACTGCCATTTATGAAGCGGTCAATGGAGAAAAAAAGGCAAGCTGCAGTTGAACATGCCAAGAATGTTTTGGGTGAAAATGATCCTGAAAAGATAAAGACTGGCCGTATGGTATATGGAAATGCAAATGGTGTCTCAAATCACACCCACAGCGATGTAGATCCAAAAGAAGTAGTCACGGAGGACGAGGATGAAGATGCAGAAGCCAAATACGAGCGTTTGACCAAGCAAAAAGGATATAGTGTACCCATGGAACCTTCTAAAGGCCAAGAATTCATCCATTCAAAGAAGTTTGATGGTATCAAAGAAGGCTACTTGTTTACAAATGGACCAAAAGGGGTTGGATACTACTCGGATGTAGGATCCACCAAGCCTTCTGTTGAACCATCCAAGGCAAAGCAAGGCAATACAAATGCTTCCAAAAGAAAGGAAAAGGCAAAGGTATTGTCTCAAGAGGAGTTGATTAAAAAAGCTTTTGCAGGTGATGATGTCGTTGAGGAATTTAAAAAGTCCAAGCAAGAAGAAGTTGAGGGTGAGCTTCCTCAAGAAGAAGTCCCTGGCGAACTTCCAGGCTGGGGAACTTGGTCTCACCAGAAGAAAGAGCCTGCTTGGGTTCAACAAGCCAAAGCCAAAGCAGAAGCAAAAACGCAAGCTGCAGCACGTGCACGGAAAGATGCAGGGATGGAATATGTTGTTATTTCTGAAAAATGGGACAGCAAGAATGCCAAGTACAAGACACAGTCTGTCCCATATCCCTTCAACTCAAAGGAAACCTATGAGAGATCTTTGCGACAACCTCTCGGAAAAGAATTTAATACGGTTGATGCTTTCAGAAACCTCACTCGTCCAGCGATTATCAAGGACAATGGTGTCATTATAGAACCCCTCAAGTATAGTGCAGCCGTCGGGTCTCATAACAATAGCCAATCAATGGCCAACAGGTCAAGTATACTGCAGGTACAAGGTGGGATGGCCAAAAGGACGTCAAAAAAGAAATAAAAGATCTATGTCCTTTTTACAGTGTAATAAATTCTATACTTTTCATTCCTCCAGATTGATGTTTGAAAATTCCTCCCCAGATTCTTGTGATATCTCTGCCTTTTCCGGATCCACCGAGACGCCTTCTGATGAGTCTGTTATGAATTCATCCAAGCGCGTCTTTGGGAGCAGATACGTTGGACTCAATACAATAAATACTATAAATGCCAACAGAATCGGTAATGACTCTAAACTATAGAACAAAGCCTGGTTTTCTGCCACACCGCCTTCATCAGGGTATGATATGGCTGACTGTGTGAATTCCACAAATCTAAAGATATTTCTGATACTGATCAAAACTATGACTCCATATACACCAGCAAAGAGAAGTCTATGCTGTTTGTATGCTCTATATTTATTTTCCGGGTGTCTTTGGATCCAAACTGCAAGCACAGTAAAGAGACTAAACGATACGAGCTGGCCTCCGAGGCCCCCGACTGTAATCCACGACCCTAACTTCACAACAGACACTGATGGTGTCCCTGAGCTCTTTTCTGAAGCCCATATAGAAATACCAATAGCTTGGATAATCAAACATACTAAATCCAACAATACGAATCCCCAAGAAATCATCTTTGGCTTGAGCCATTTGCTCTTGGAATCCATCTTTCCAACTGTGGAAATCTTGCCTACAGTCGTATACGTCGCAGCTTGCAAGATATTTGGACTCAAAACGATCAAACACTGCATAGCTACATATGCAGAGTACAAGCTAGTGTCCCCACTCTGAAGTATCATAAATATAAGGGCCCCGTAGCCCCCCACCTCTGCCATTCCAGTGATCACCACAAGAAACATATAGCGGGCATTTTTGTTGCGCAACCACAGTATCTGAGCAAGAATGATGCATGTTACAGTACCAAACAAAGCAGTAGCCGTCCCGGCGAGGGCTAGAGAGGGATAATAGCCAAAGTATTGCTGAACCTCGAGAGAGGAGACATTGTATGATATCGGAGGCGAACTCATCTGATCACCCCTGATTTCAGTCTTATACTCTGATTTCTCTTTTAGAATTACAATTCTTGATTACGTTTGATCCAGAACGAGAAGAAACAAAAGATATTTTTTGAGCACTGGACGGATATGGAAGTCATTGCCGCGTCCCAGTCGTACACCTTTGTGTACTAGAACGCGTCGGCCGTCAGACAAGCCGACGTCTTACAGCCAATGGCCATGTTGTGAGCAAGAATATAGCTATGAAAGATCATTCTGATTCCTCCGTATCAGGAGGGATGGTAGAAGTACCAGCAATATCTCATGTTCACTCATGCAGTGGAAAATGACACGTAGGATGATCCGTCCAAGAATTTGATCGAGAATGCCAGCATTTTCTGCACAGAATGCTATCTAACTCGATGTCTCATCATTCTTTAAAAACTCAGTATCCCTTTTACAGAAGTAGGAAATTAAGATTGTGGAAATGAGAACGATTACTCTCCTTTTTGTGCTTGCCCTTTGTTTGGTGGGCGGAGGTGCGTACCCGCGTCCTGAGTATTACCATGTATTTCGCACGATCGCCAATAGATATTAATATGTACTAATTCCTTGTATATTTTTGCAGCTTCTGCCAATTTTGATCTCTCTGAAGACGTTAGTCTTGTGACTCCGCGCAGAGGTATGTTTCTGTCAAGGGCCGTAATTTTCCTTGGACCTGCCAAAACCGTATCGGATTCTTGAATCCAATCATATTCCATCTTGTTGATTCAAACTGTCGTATCATGCTACTGTGCAGTCGCTCGTCGTCTCCATGATTATGGACCACCAGCTCCACTTCCGCCATTTGATCCAGAGACCATGGAGGATGTTGCTACCTCAGAAACAGTCCCAATTCCTCCAGAATTGGTAGTCAACTGTGATGATACTACTCAGCTTCAAAACAACATCTGTGGTGTCATTCTTTCTGAAATTGGCGCCGAACCCACCCAAGTATTCTGTGAGTCGACTGTTACTTGTACTGGTGCGGGAGACGTTACTGTTGCTACTACAGTTCGCGTTGTCGGAAGAGGAACAAATCCAAACTTTGATGCCGAGGTCGCAGCAGCTGTTGTTGTAACAAGTAATACAGAAGAGCTTTTAATTAAGGCTGCAGCTGTGCCACCTGGTCAACAGGCAAAGAGGAGAAGAAGAAGAAGAAGCAGAAGAAATATCTAAGCAGTCTTCTTGAGAAATAGAACCTGCGTTGGTTCTTTCATCACTTGAGTGTTATGTGAGTGTCTTGTCGATCCATCAATTGTTGACCACTCTGAATGAAATGTCTACAAAGGAGGCATTCATGGAGGATCAACAGAATAGGCGCCATTTCTTCGATCAAACTCAACCATCGATATCAACTTATACCACTGACTGACAACATTGGCCATATTTTTACCTTTTACATGTATGAATTACTGTATCTCCCGAATTTGATTGATCAAACACATTCACAATGCATGAAAACAAACAAATTGATACAATCCAGCAATCCATGCCTCCAATTGGATGTACATGCTTGCTGGTAGAAACCATCAATATATGATAGCGTAGGTACCGTCTTCATGACAGAACTATTACATTGTCGTGTATACCTTTATGTATTTTTATACTGTCATATATTAATAGACAGTGCTATTCCTTTTCACGAGTTGCCTACGTGTCCACACCTGCCATGTCGACGTTGGCCAGATAACGCCCGGAAGAACTGGATACCTCGGACAAGAAAGTAGTACCATATCGTGAAGAATATCTTGATAGAAAAAGAATGAATTTCACGGAATGCACCATCGTTTGACTCGTCGAGGGTACATGGAAGGATATCTCTTGAGATGACGTCTGTAATGCAATCAAAACGACAAGGAAATCAACCAGCCGAATGCGCGGACGGCTCGAAGATTATGGACAAAATAATGACATATCCTGCTTTAACGGGTATGGGAAAGAATATGTTCACCCGTTTGGGAACAGGGTGTGTGAACGTCCTGGCGCTTCTGGTGACGTGGTTGTACAGGTTGGTGGTGAGAAATATTGGTGATGCAAAGAGTTGCAAGGCAGATGATGGTGCGAAAGCGTCAAAGAGATTGAAAAAATCAGATTCGTTGCCTGATATCGCAACAAAATCTCCTCAAGCTGATGAAGAGGAGTATCAAGATGAAACAAGGCTGGCAGAATGTCCTCTGACCCCAGTTATTGCACACCAAGAAACGACACTAGTATCACGGAGAACTTCTACTCCAGAAATAAGTCATCTATCTATCCAAAATTCTTCCCCAAAGGTGAAAAAGGCGAATACGTTTGTCATGGTAGAATATAGGGAAGGATCTGACACGGTCGGTTTCAATGAGAAGAAATTGACCCACAATACTCCAGCTGCGATCGACACGAGTACTACAATCTCGACAGATTCCATAAAAAGTAGTTTATACGCTGAGGCTCCTGGTGATCAACAATATGTCGTGGTGGAAGTCCCAAGGGATGACACAGCATTAATCAAGAAGAAGAAAAAGAAGAAGCGGTCAAAGGCAAAGAGAGAAGAGACTGCAAAAAGCCCGCATTCTGCTTCGTGTGATACAAAAGGAAAAAATACGAGTATCTCTGCACCACTTTCTGCTCATGTCGCTGCCGTTCACTATAAGAACACACCGGACAGCAATGCTACAACAACTGAAGATGATTCAGAGGTGCTCAACTCCTCCAGCAACAGTAGAACAATACGCATTTCGGACGATATACTTACTTCAAGAAACTCCATAGACATTGGAGCAACGCTGATGGGGGAGCAGCAAGAATCTGAGTTGGAGAAGGCTTGGAAGACAGCATCATTGGCTGCAGCCAAGCTGGGTTTGGACTCATTCGGTGAGGATACGTCACTCACTCGAGAACTATCATATCCTATAGCCAGCTCTGAGCGTATGAACTCGTCAAATTTGAGTAACTTGTCATGGGGAACATCTATAGAGAGTAGCCTTAGCTTTGGTTCCCCACTTCACAGTACATCTGACAAGAAGAGCTCATCTTTCAAGAATATCAAGGATATTTGGGACAAGACAGCATGATTGAAGGTGCATTTTATACAAGAATAAATTCATCTAATCGCTTAACAAGTTTACATACCATTTCCTCTGAATATTTTGTACCCCCCATGGTCAAATGTTTCCTCTGTGGAGATCTGTCAAGGTAAAATTCTCCACCTTGAATATTATCCTGCGGTGCCACACACAGCCACACTGCCGTGTCTGCACCCTGCTCCAGATTCCGAAGTTTATCTTTAAATGCATTATAAAAGCCAGGAATGCTACTCTTGACGCCCTCTGTCTCCACCCACCCAGGGTGCATGGAGCAGCACAAGCAGTGATCATCCTTCCACTGCTTGTTGAAATATTCTGCCAGGGCGATTTGACGACGTTTATCCTTTGCATAGTATACCGAACCATCTTTACTTTTACAATTGTTACCTTCGACGTCATCTACTTCCAGGGGCGCTGTCAATGCTCCTCCAGAGCTCACCATGACGACTCTACTGACATTCTGTTCTGTTCCAGACATCTTGAGGATCGGTGCCAGGCCAGTTGTCAGAGCATATACACCAAGTGTATTCGTCGCAAAGTTAATTTCATACCCATCCACAGAAGTTTTCTTTTCGCTCTCATCGTGATGAATCAAAACTCCAGCATTGTTCACCAATACATGTAAAGGTCGTTTACTTTCCTTCCAATCATTCACCAGCTTTTGAATGTCCTTTAACGAAGAGACATCACAAAGTATGAGATGTACATCATCATTTAGACTGAGCTCTTTCACCTTTTGCAACGCAGCCTTTCCACGATCTTCATTTCGACAGCACATGTAGAGGGTAGACCCTCGTGAAGCAAGTTCAACAGATATTTGAAACCCAAGGCCCTGGTTTGCCCCAGTCACCAGGCAGGTCTTCTCTTTCAAAGAATCCTTAAGATTCATGCACGTGTCATCGAATGATCTACTGGCTGATAGATATCCTGATTTTGTGAAATGCTTTAGTCCTGTCCACAAGAACAGTGGGGTTCGAATGAAACTGCCCATACCAGAGTATTTACCCCAGAAACACTACAATGTATGACTTCCTGATACAAGGTATATACTGATGATTTTGATACTGTACCAACGAGGTCTGCGTTCCACCAATATTGAATTTTACGTGTGTAATGAGTTTTACGTGTTCTAGGTCAGATTTTTTTGGTTCTAGAGGGTTGACCATCGGTTGACAAATGAATAAACTATTCGCAATACACATGTCCACGTCAAATACTATTTTCAAATAGATTCGCTCCTTATGAAAAGAATCTAAACGCATGGACAAGTCGACAGAAGACTTCAACATCCTCTCGGGCAGAAACCTTGCACTCGAGAACTCTCAAGAATATCAAATATCTGATTTCATTGCGGTAGAGCAATCGCAGATTGATTCTTTGTTATCAAAATCAGAATTTGGTGAAGACACAGAGTCATACGGCCAGGTTCTTCCAGTGGCGAGTGTTCGCCAGAGTTTACAGCCTTCTTCCTCGAGACCTCGGTATCACCACCATCCACGCTACCCGGTGAAAGAAAAGGAAGGAGAAGTAGAAGAGGATAAAGAAGGGAGCAAGGGAGCTCGGTGTCGGGCACGAAATTTAAGGTTTTATACAGGTTTTGAGGACGACTTTGACGAGTCTGATATGCTCAACAAGCCCGTGCGAATGGAATGATGAGACCTTCTGAGACACACGAAAGAGGTGCAAATGGTGAGGATGAACCCGAGGAGCCATGGTCAGAGGCCATCCACTGTGAGAGGGAGGCTTTGTATGGATACGAAGAGCTGGTGATGGATCAATATTCTGAAATGTATGAGAATTTGAAGCATATCGTTACTGGAGAATATTTCGCATCGCATTCACACAATAGAAATGGAGATATATACGATTGGTATGATGAGAGTGGCTTCAAATTCGCAAAGAAAGACCCTTTGGAGAAACATCTGGAAAATACTCAATTGAGGGCTGTCCAAGTAAGGAATCGCCAAGAATCCAATCCTGGGGATCATAATACTACCAATGGCGAGAACCAGCAGAATGGAAGAGAAGAAAGACAACAGCAATGAGTATAGATACAGATCAATCAAATATGGATGGATAAAATATCGTCTTTGAAACAATCACTGCATGACCAGATATCTCTACTGTCTTTTCATCTACACACCTCACACGCACTGTGCCCTGACGCTTTGGCCCCACTTGCCTTCCCACAAGCCTTGTATCAGGTGATTTGTTTAGTACAGATTTCCAATACGGACCCAACGTGCAATGTGCTGACCCTGTGACTGGGTCTTCTGGTATTCCTGCTGCAGGAGCAAAGAACCTGCTTACAAAATCAACACCATCCCCATTGTCCGATGCAGACGTCACAATTACTCCTCTTTTACCTTTCATTTGAGTCACAGCTTCCAACACATTCATATCCACTTGCAACTTTTGTACATCACAGGCATGTGTCATTACCACCATGATGTCATATCGGCCTTCATACACTGCCTCTATTGTATGCTCTCCACGAAATGCCTGCGTCAATCCACAATCTCGAATTTTTCTGACGTTGGTATCAGAAGGAAATCTCATAGCAATCTCTCCATTACAATATGTACAGTGCAAGCTTTCTCCATACAATGTATCAAACTGTATGTCAGATGATGATGTCTCCAAGAGACTGGATTCTCCATCAAAGAGAATCGCTGCTGTGGCCATTGTTGCGTGACCACATAATTCAATTTCTTTTGTAGGCGTGAAGTACCGTATCGTATATCTTCCATCATCAGGGTTGGGCCATGCAAAGGCAGTTTCAGACAAGTTGATTTCCATAGCAATACGTTGCATCACATCATCATCTAGACATACACGCCCATTGACTGGCATTGGTAGGACGACAACAGCTGCAGGATTTCCTTGACATGCTGTAAGCGTAAATGCATCTACAACGTAATATGAAAGTGGGTGTGCCATGATTACAGTACACAGCTGGTTACTCTAGAAAACGTAGAACTCTAACTCTTACTCTACACAAGAGCTTCGACGACAGTCATTTATTGTCCTTTCCTCTTGTGTGTCTTCAATAATTATGTAATAAATATTCTAATTTGAGCGTATCGAGTCCATCGTGTGAGGATTTTGTTTGTGGGTACACATATTTTCAATTCTCAGCAGACTGAAACCATCCAAGCAAGTAACTTTCAAACTCTCAAAGGTTGAAAACCAAAGGCAGATAACATTTCATCCACTCCATAATCAAAATAAGAACAATGATATACCATCACAGTATAGAAGTATGAAGAGGTCAAGGAATCAGGATGCTTCCATAGACACGAGCAAAGAGGATCCCCAGAAACGCCACGACACCCTTGTTGGTCATTTATCAGCATTTTACGCTCCAAAATTGGAATCCAAGGGAGATGGTGATTCTATTGTGACAGATTATGATGTATTAAAACATAGCTACAGGTTCTTAAGGAGCGAGGCTGATGACTCCAAGGAAGTTCCTTCCATTGTCCGTTCAGCAAGAAGGTATTACGATAGATTGTTCAAAGAATATGCCCTCTGTGACGTATCCAGGGTTTCATCTAAATCTATCGGTTTACGATGGAGAACTCATAAAGAATGTGTAGAGGGAAAGGGGCAGTTTTCCTGTGGCTCTCTTGGGTGTGACAATGTTGACGGCCTCGAATCATACGAGGTTCCTTTCAAGTACAGAGAAGCAGGAGAAAGCAAGCATGCTCTCGTGAAAATACGCGTTTGTCCTCCATGTGCATCTCTCTTGACCACTTGTGGTGATGCACGGGCGTTGTCTAGGGAGAAACAGAAGAGGAGGAAACAAAAAAGTAGCAGTTCCAAGGCACGAAAGTCTCGTAGACAAGCCTCTGATGATGAAGACTTATTCTTATGAATGCATTACATTATTAATCCTGCTATTTAGGATTACGAAGAACCAAGATGACACTATCTCCTCGTAAAAACATTTTGCTAATAAATCTATCTTTATTCACGGGTTGACTAGATTTTTTCCCTCTGCCACGCTTTGGAACCTCTGTCCAAAACTCCCTCACATTCTCCAATATCATATTACAATGACGATCAAATGCTTTTACATTCCCTAGCAATTTCCTGTTATTCCTACAATTTACAAGTATCTGAGAATTCGTCTTGACACTCGTTGTCAACACAGACAGAGGACCAGTGCGAAAAAGCTCCTCTTCCTTCCTCTCCAAATCATCCACGGACATATCCGTAGCACCTTGACCAGATGCCTGTATACATATATATATATATAGACATGATTTTCTACTTTAGAGCAGGTGGTGGTGATACTACGTACCATTGTAATTAATTAATGAAAGCAAACGTTCGAAACAATGCCACAAGAGAACCGTGCGAGTGAAATACGCGGTTTTCAACCTCTTTTAAATTATAATAAATACTTAATGCATACGAAGAAGATTGTTTTCTCATCAAATCTGGACGTTCGCATTCGATCGAATTCGCGTCAGTGTGTTAAAAAGTCAACTAGTTCAGTTTTTTTGTGAATTTTTGCCTTGATCTAACTCATCGATGAGTCCATTGTATGCCTCGAAAAGACCTCAATCAACCATTATTGATAACCGTTTTGTATCTTGTCAACATTTTGGATACAATGGACGAGGGGATCTGGCGTTGCATAGCTCCCGGCGCTCCAGCCGCAGAGAGGACAGCAGCCTGGGGAGCATTGCAGAGTCGAGTTGGCGAGTCTTCAGGTGCGTCATGTGTCATGATTATGGGATATCTAGGCAATCCAATGTATCTCTATGATATTTTAATTCCATGCGGTGACACGTAATGACAGATCATATGATTCATGCAGACTTTGTGGAGGAACACTGTAAAGAATTGACTCAACTGCTTCTAGAGTCTGTGGAGTCCCATCATGTCTCCAAGCATATACGTAAGACTCGGACAGCTATTATTAAGCAATGCTTGAATTCTTCAGAATCATTCGTGAAGGAATTCACAGTACGACTTTTACGACTGTCAAAGAGCTATGGCTGTCCTGGGAAATACACAACTTGGTTGGTCTTTTCTGTGTGCGTTTTGCAGAGGTCTGGTGGTCAAGATGGTATGCAGCAGGTTGTCGTCAAATTGATTGAAGCTCAAGACGATGTTTTGATTAGAATGATACAAATGAATCGAGTACCATCGAATAGAATGTATAATTGTGTGCGCCCAGTCATTGAAGCACACCCTGGCTTGCTAGAGATGTACATGTCACGGATCTGCAGTTCACCAAGTGGATCTCCTGGCTTGGCTTGGATGGTCTCCTGTGCCATCACGTCTCTATCTTTCGAGGAAGATTTCATTACTAAAAATATATCTAGGTTGGTACAGGTGTTTGTTGATAAGATTTTGTGTGGTAAAACAAAGGAGATGCCACATGCTGGGGAGCTGGCATGTTTCAGTGATATCATGCTCCACGCAAGCCAAACAGACCTAGAAACCTTATTTGTTCCAGCAGGAGTAAAGATGGCAAAGAGATCACCTGAAATATCAATGGCCATCGCGAATGCTGCCATGTCTCACATGAATGCTGATTTCAGTGCCTGTGGCTCTGAACTGATTGCATTAATCATTCAGCAGAGTAAACATGGCAAGGAGGCTGTGCGAGAACGTGCTGTCGAGATGATGCAAATAGTGACGCGAAAAACCAAAGACTCTACTGTTTTACTCACATACGCGGAGGCAGCAATGGATGCTTTGTTGGCAAAGGATGCAACCAGATTGAAAACACCCCAAGAGAAGTCTTCAATGGCTGCCGTGTTGAGAGCTGTTGCTGAGAATTTATCACCTTCTACTGATGCACCATGCACCATTGCAGAGTCTTTATGTACATTGATTGAGACTGAGCCCATGGCAGATACAAAGGCTTGTCTGATTCTGACTCTTGGTCGATGGATGGCAGTTTGTAGCGCGGTCCCTGCATCATTTGGAAATGTTGCTCAATTGGCACTCAAGGCTGCCGAGCCAGTCAGGCGGGCGTTCTTGGAGATTTGCTGTACACTTTGCTCATCAAATAATGTTGCAGAAGCTTTCAGTGAGTGTGTCGAAAATGTCATTCCTTTTGTGATTGATGGGTCGCAAAAAGCAGCTGTCCAATTTGATGCAATTGTGTCTCTTGCATGTTTCATCGAGGCAGGAAAGCACGTTGCTCGAATTGAAGAAGTGATGGAGAAAAAAGGGATTTGGGGCATGGTACATCAAGACACATGTCAATATCTTCAACTAGATTTCCTGAATGGGTTATCTGATCACAATGCAAAACTAGCAATATGCTGCTCCTTTCGGTTGTTGGAATCATCTGCACGGATATCAAAGGCCCAAATCCAGGGATGTTGTGATGCTTTGATTGCCTTTTCATTGCATTACGATCAGGCTGTGCGTAAAGAAGCGTTGAAGTATATCAAAGCAATAGTTGCATCTGATCAGAGCTGTGATATTATTTCTTCACTGCTGGATTCTTTCAGATCAATGTGCAATAGTGAGAAAAGCCTGGACTTTATTTCCCCAAAATCCAGTGACATTCCCATCTCTAAAAACTTTATGTATGAGAGACATTTGGGCACGTTGTTAGCGATCACGCCGAGAGGTCATGCCCGGATACCAAGTCGAGTGGCAGTGGCTTTATGCATCATGGGACACCACCCCAAGGTATCAACCTGCCGAGGACCAGCATCTTCGTGGGGCGCTGTTCTTTCAGCATGTACATGCTTTTCTTCTAGTATAGAATCTGATGTCCATGGTGCATTGGGGATAGCATTAGGAGAAGAGTGGGGGATCGAATGTGATGACGAGGTCATCAGTGGAGCTGCAATAATGGCCTTTGTATCCCTTGGAAAAGCCTGCGGTGAGAAGCTTTACCCTCCTTTCATGGATAAAATCAGAGAAATTCTACACTCAAAATTGCACGAATCATTGACGGCGAAGCAGCTACGAATTTATGCAACTCCTTTTGGCATGGTTTCAAACGAATCAGAGGATGGTGGGTTGATTCCAGCTGAACTCATGGAAGAAATACTATCAGACAAAACATTGATCAAACCACCGATTTTCGCCCCATCAAGAAAGCAATCTCTTAGATTCCTGGATGATACACTGTCTGATATCGAAAACGCAAAGGGTAAAAAGGAGGACCCTGCTGCTGCTGCGAGGAAAAAGCAACTTGCAGTCGAGGCTGAAGTTCGTCTTCATGTGGTTGAATTGCGGGATAGATTATCACGACATCTGCACACATTGGGTAATTTTGCATACGGTGCTAGGGTAATAGCTTCTGAAAGATTAGCGGAGATTTCAAGGCCATGTATGAAGTTATTGTCATCTCCCTTGGTTGGAGACTCGAGCGCATTGGACTGTATAAATCTCATCATTGCTTGTGTTCCCGGCATTATTGGGCATTTCCACTCTACTATGAGCGTTTGTTTCCATCTGATTAACAAAGAAGAAGCCAAGAGATATCCAGATTATAATTCTATAGCATCAAGCCCATATATGTCAAAGGCTGCAGAGATTTTAATTCAAGCTACTGGAGGAGCGATTGCTAAGGAGGATAGGTCAGCAGTACGTGGGAGAAATCCACTTTCCCCGCAGTTATACTCTTTCTTTTTCCCTATAATCAATTCAATATTAAGGTATGCCATTTTGCCTCGCAACAATAATGTTGCTGCTGTATTAACCGACATGCCGTGCCTTGCAGGTCTAGCACACCAACTATATTGCATGAGAGTCTGCTAGAATTCATTGAGTTACATGCAGACGTATCACCAGAAGACTTGTCTGCAGAGGAAGAATTTTCCTTGCTTTTCCATGTGCTGGAAGTCGTCCCCGCATTGAGATCTACTGCCCAGCACCTACTTACAAAACTCTGTACAGAAGCCTCAGATTACACCACAGTCTTTGCAGCTGCCATCAAGGGAACCCTTTTGAGTCAGTCGTCTTCAAGATTAGCGGCATTAAACTCAATCATAGACTCGGCTCGAGTGGCTTCACATATAGATACCAGCTCATTATCTCTGTTGTGGATTGCTGTAAGCGATGTAGAATCAGAGAACTCTGCTGTGGGAGAATCGATTTGGAATGCTCAAAATGCACAAATTTCTGGAGATTTGATTCCAAAAATTCTTCCATATATCTTGTATAGTGCAGAAGATGTCAGAAAAGCGGCGTGTAAAGGAACTGGCTCTCTTGTCAGTGCTCTCAAGGAGACTGACGCTCAAGTTCCAGCAGAGACATTATCTAGAGTGACATCAATGTATGAGAAGAGCGCACCCATTCACCAAAGACTAGGTATTGCAGATTGTTTAAGTGAATTGAGCAGATCTTTCTCTAAAATTGATGTCTTTACAGGATTAGAATTTCTCCTGGCTCATGGTTTCCTGGATACAAACTCCCAAGTAAGAGAAGCAATGATGGCTGCAGGAGTTGCCATTGTTGATGGGGCAGGATCCGAAATGGCTGAGGGTATCTTACCCATCATGGAAAAGTATCTAGACAATCCTACTGATAAAGGCCTTTCAGAGGAAGAGTATGACAATGTAAGGTTAGGGGCAGTCGTATGCATTGGTGCATCTGCTCAGCACATGGATCCCAGCAGTCCAAAAGTTGTCTCTATTGTTCAAACGTTGCTAGAGGTATTATTTACACCGTCTGAGCTTGTACAAAGGTCAGTTTCTGATAGATTACCTCCCCTTATAAAATGTTTGCTATCCATCAATAAAAGTTTTGTTGAAGATACTGTTGCTAATTTGCTCCAAAAATGCCTTGGTGGAGAGACCTATGGTGACAGGAGGGGTGCAGCTTATGGGCTTTCAGGATGCGTTAAAGGATTGGGCCTTTCTAGTCTAAAATCCTATGGTATTATGGAGAGATTAAAGAGTGGGGTAGAAAACAAGAAAGACCAAAATGCAAGAGAGGGGGGATTGATTGCATTTGAATGCCTCTCAGGTAAACTAGGCAGATTGTTTGAGCCATATGTGATTCAAATTCTTCCCATGCTCCTATCCTCTCTCGGAGATGGGAAAGCTGAAGTTAGGGAAGCTGCAGATGCTGCTTCGCGTGTGATCATGTCCCAGTTAACAGCCCAGGGTGTGAAATTAGTACTCCCCTCACTCCTTGGTGGTGCTGAGGAAAAGCAGTGGAGGGCAAAACAAGGCTCTATACAATTGCTCGGATCCATGGCATACTGTGCGCCAAAACAGTTATCGTCTTGCTTGCCCCAGATTGTCCCTATTCTTGGAGAAGCCCTGGCTGATCCTCACCCCAAGGTTTCAGCAGCAGCAAAGGATGCAATGGATGAGGTAGGTTCTGTTATTAAGAACCCAGAAGTTTCCAATTTGGTCCCGATGCTCATGTCTGCTTTATCAGACCCCAACAAATACAACAAGAAAGCCTTGGATAAGCTCCTGAGCACAATTTTTGTGAATACCGTGGACTCTGCATCACTTGCTTTGATTATTCCAGTTGTTCACCGGGGTTTGAAGGACAGGTCAGGAGAGGTGAAGAAGAGAGCCGCGAGAATCGTTGGAAATTTGTGCACACTGATGAACGATCCTAAAGACATGTCTCCATATCTTCCTCAGCTAATGCCTGAGCTAAAGGATGCATTGATTGATCCCCTGCCGGAAGTTAGGGGGGCTGCAGCTAAAGCCTTGGGATCACTCACTAAAGGCATGACGGGGGTTCAATCTTCTTCAATAATGGATATCACTCCTTGGCTTCTAGAAACTATGAGGTCTGAGAGCTCATCTGTGGAACGGAGTGGGGCTGCTCAAGGTTTAGCTGAAGTGCTTGCTGTGAAAGGTGCAACATTGCTCGAGCAAGTCCTTCCTGAAATTTATGAGGGGTGTGACTCAAAACTGGCTTCGACTCGTGAAGGGAGTATCACGTTGTTCAAATATTTACCTCATTGTATGACTGAGGAATTCCAAAAGCATTTGCCAGATGTATTGCCCAGGGTTCTCAATGGTCTCGCAGATGAGTCTGAAGGTGTACGAGATGCAGCATTTGCAGCTGGGTCAGTTGCTGTTGATCTGTATGCCAAGACATCGCTACCTCTAGTCCTTCCTGCTGTTGAAGCCGGAGCATCAGACATCAACTGGAGAATTAGGCAATCTTCTGTTGAACTACTTGGAGACCTCCTGTTCAAAGTTGCTGGTACCAGTGGAAGAATTCAACAAGACCTGAATGACGATGAGAGCGAAGGTATTTCAGTAGAATCTCATGGACAGGCCATCATTGATGTATTAGGACTTGAAAGAAGGAACGATGTTTTGGCAAGACTTTACCTGGCAAGAGCTGATGTTGCATACACAGTCCGATCTGCTGCACTTCATGTTTGGAAAACCATTGTCACAAATACACCCAAAACATTGGTGGAAATCCTTCCAGTCCTAATGACAAGAGTCATATCTGGTTTATCAAAGGAAAGTGAAGAGCAAAGAACCTCTTCAGGACAATGCCTTGGTGAGCTTGTCAGAAAATTGGGTGATCGTGTTTTACCTAGGATTGTTCCAATCCTTATGGAGGGTGCCCATTCAGACGACCCACTGATTAAGGTTGGAGTACTCAATGGAATGCGGGAAGTGATATCAAATGCTTCAAAAACACAGCTGACCGAGTACATGGCAGACATCCTGACAGAGATACAAAGATTGCTCTGTGACGAGGACGATGATGTCCGCCTTGCTGCAGGTGGTGCTCTGGAAATCATCTTCCAAACAGGAGGTGGTTCAGTTGCAGATTCTGTCATTCCATCTCTCTTATCTGGACTTCATGGAGATGAAGAAAAAGTTAAAAAGTCACTAGAAGGTCTTCGTGTGGTTCTTGGAGTTCGTCCACAACTTTTGGCAGCAATGGTGCCAAAGCTTGTAGAGCCGCCTTTGTCCAGAAATGACATCGTAGCGCTTGGTGCCCTGTCAGAGGTATCTGGTGATGCAATTCACAGCCATCTTTCGAAAGTATTGCCTCCATTATTCAGAATCTTTGACGAGAATGATGACATGTCAGAGGTGGCCACTAAATCCTTGTTAGACATTTCAACTGCAGTTGAGGAAGATGGTCTACATTTACTCATTTCACAGATTAACAGAGGATTTGACACGCCAGAAACAACGTACGGAGCTTGTATTACACTTCAAATGTTTTGCAAAAATACAGACTTGGATTTCCAGGAGCATATTGGCGGTTTGCTGACTACCTTGGTACCTCTTTTGGCTGATGATTCCTCGGGCAGAAATCTCAAGGGAGCATGGGAGGCTCTCTCTGCTGTCTCCAGCAAAATACCAAAAGAGATGGCTCCCTCATTTGTCCGACCAATGAAAGACGCCGTAACGTCCGCAAAGGATAGAATGCTTCGTCTGAATGCAAAATCTAGAGACAGGTGCCTGTTGCTGCCAGGGCTGTTGCTCCCAAAGGCTTTGTCACCTTTCTTGCCCACATATCTGCAAGGTATTCTACAAGGTTCAAGCGCTGAACTCAGAGAATCTTCAGCAGAGGCCATCGGGGATCTTGTCGAATTGACAAACGAGGCTACCTTGAAACCATTTGTTGTTCAAATCACCGGGCCACTCATCAGGATTGTTGGTGATCGCTTCCCCTCTCAAACAAAAACCGCAATCCTTCGGACCATGGGAATTCTTGTCGACAAAGCAGGAATCGCATTAAGACCATTTATTCCTCAACTTCAGACAACATTTGTTAAATGCTTGCCTGATGAAGCACGGGAAGTGAGGTTGCAAGGTGCCACCAATATTGGAAAGTTATCCAGAATGGCACCTCGTTTAGATCAACTAGCAGTCGATATTTCGATAAATAGTATGTCCGCTGATATTGATGGTCCAAAAGAGGCTTATTTGTTTGCTCTTGCATCAATCCTGAAGGAATCTGGTGATAAACTCAAGGCAGAGACAATGGAGAAAGTGTCAGAAGCAATCACAAATGGTGCATTGTCAGCAATACAGACTGAGAATGAATCGGCTATTAAAAATGCTGCAAGGGCTCTTGGAGAATATTCATTGCGTTGTTCTGATGGAGAACTCGAACGCATTATGAATCATCCAGGTTTTGGGCCTTTGTGCTCTCCAGAGACTGGGATTGGTTCTCGATTATGTACAGCCACATTTGCTTCATTAGCTGGCCCAATGGCAGGAACGAAATTAAAGGAACAAAATATGCTCACACCTTTCATCAAGACAATGACGGTACAGTCAAAGGATGTGTCCGTGGATGTGAGAATGATTGCTGCCGTCACAGGGGGGCGCATAATCCTGTCAGAGTTGGCAGTGAATGCCAGCAGCGAGTCATTGGTCAACATCATTCCAATCTTCCTCGCTCATTTAGGACCAGATCAACACATTGAAGTTCAAAAGCAAACTCTTGCAATTTTACGAGCCATTGCAAATGCATCACCAGATGCACTGGTCCCACACTTTGTATCTCTCATTCCAACTATAATCAGTACTACCAAGGAGGCAACTGGGGCGACCAAATTAGCTGCAGAGCGAACATTGGCAAAAGTATTACAAGTGGAATCAGGTGATGATATTGTGACGGGGTATCTGGCCAGACCCGACATTGGACCTGTTGCCAAGTCGACACTCACAGAACCATACCTAAGGCGTCTCCTGAGAATCATTGACACAGATATTGACGATTTAGCAGACTATACAATCGAATGATATGATTTCAACAGCATATATGTTACACAGTGGGGATAGTTCTCATGTAAAGAAATTATTTAGTCCATAACTTCTGCAAGCAGTTCCTCCTCCTCAATCACTCTCACATCCACATCTCCCTGGGGAATGGCGATACACAACAACGTATATCCTTTTTCTTGCACATCATCCCTCAACATACCAGCAGACTGATCAACCTCACCGGATTCTAAACGAGCAGCACAATTCATACAGACTCCAAGCTTGCAGTCGTGAGGAAGGTCCATGCCTTGCTCAATGGCGACAGACAAAATGCTCTCCCCATCTGGTACCTGAAGTTCTGTTACGTTTCCATCTATAGACCTGACGTTGACTTTGTGGGCCAAACAAGAGACATTTCTTCCTCGTGCAACGAGACCAGGGCGAGAAACCACGGCAAGTGTTGTAGATCGAATGGTACAGGCCATTGTACAGCAATCTAATACAAATATCTAGTAAATTTTAAGTATCTTCCATCAGCAGCGTGCACATTGGACTATGTGCACCCTACGATGCAGGATAAGATGTTGCCTTATCAAGTCTGGCCTTTTAACAAGTCAAAATTTTTTGTGGGTACTGGGCCATTCTCATGAATTGCCAGGTATTCATTCGTTTACATCACAATACTATACAACATGTGCAGCTAAAGATCCAAAATATAATATGATGGTGTTTATTAAACACCGATTATTGTGGTTGTAGTCAATGCTACCATTGGGCAGAAAGACATTTAAAACTCCTGAGACATGGATCCAGACTTCTTTCCAGACTTCTTTGGAAGAAGAACAGCGTGAATGTTTGGCAACACTCCTCCCTCGGCGATGGTGACACCGGCCAAGAGCTTGCTCAACTCCTCGTCATTTCTGACAGCAAGCTGGATGTGTCTTGGGACAATTCTGGTCTTCTTGTTGTC
>PJEL010001019.1_pt1 | contig 30207 bp, 66 predicted proteins | sample 1853271 | NCBI WGS metagenome assembly PJEL01 (sample SAMN08108733, study PRJNA415343) | Invertebrate metagenome, whole genome shotgun sequencing project. | host: Globobulimina | place: Sweden: Gullmar Fjord | collected 2015-08 | reverse complement strand
CCAGTTTGAAGAGGGAATGACAAATCAGAAAGTGGATAAAGCCTTTCAACAAATGAAAGATATTATACGAAAAAAGATCACGTATAATTTCATAAGTGTAATAAATTTACAAAATATTTCAATATCTACTTTAGAACGCTATATGCCCCATTTAGAGCAAATAAGAATAATGTTAAGCATCAAGAAGGTGAAGACAATCATCCGCATAGGAGACAAGGACACGTTACGTTTATTTAGCCAAAGATTCGATGAACACTATATGCAATCATATGATGCACCCACGATATTACAATTTAATGATATAAAAGAATGTTTAGAATATGTTCCAGATTTAGACTTCTGGTTTGCTACATCGATCTTAAAATAAAAAAAATATATAAACCCCTCAAAAACCGAGGGGTTATATGTCTGTAACTTCAGTATGGGTATTTTTACCTATATTGTAGCTAAAGATTGCTTTGTGGATAGTTGGTTCAACCATCACACATTGTTCCCAACTTGTACATACTCCGACATAATCGAAGGATACACCAGGGAAGCGTTTTCTTGCTTTCATCATCAATCTCCCTAACAGGTACATTTTATATGATTTAGACATTTGTAACCTCCTTTTAATAATATTTCACTCCCCCGAAGGGGAGGTCAATATGGATAGGGAAGGGCAGACACAAACTTTGGTTTATTTCCTTGCGGCTTCTCTGGCACCATGAATGGCACCGCTAACAATGGCAAAGCCAAGTGTAACACCGGTCATAAATTTGACAGGTGCCGAATTTACGATAGCCGCTTTTGTCATAATGACAGCAGCTTTCGTAGAATCAATCGGGCTTGCAATGGTATCAATCGTCTTTTCAGACAGAATTGTTCCACGATGACCAAGTACTCTAAGTCTTCTTTTTAAACTCATGATGTATCTCCTTATTAAGTGGTTATATTAGTAATAATTTCTATATATTAAATGTTGAATATAAGAAAATTGAGCCCTCCGAAGAGGGCCCAAATGTGTGGTAATTACCCTTTAACAGTCTCTCCATCCTTGATAATGTCTGTTTCTTCAGTATTAACAGGATCATCAAGATCAGGAACTACTTTTTTAAGGAGCTCTTTACCCATAGGTGTATTCTTGAACGCTTCAAGCATACCTCCTAATTTTGTTCCGCCTTTGGATGAAAATACATCCATCAGGTTATCAAACCCTTCTTCAGGAGAACCAGTATTTGCAATGATCTTAATATCTGCTTCTTTAAGAGCATGTGCTTTTTCTTTACCAACTTCCAGGTTAGCAGCAATCTCTTCAAGACCGAGGAGATAGTTCTGATATCCCTGGTTCTCACCAATCTCTTTGGCAAGTGTAACCTGTGCTGTAACAGGTGCTAATTCCATAGCAGTTTTAGCGGCGGCTGTAGCGTCACCAACTGCTTTAATACCAGCAGCTCGTTTTTCTTCTTCAACCAATCCAGCTTCAGCGTCATATGTCTTTTGTTCTTTTTGTTTCTCTGCCTGCATAGCATCAGCTTCAGCAGCAATAACGAGAACGTCGCGAGCTTTATCAGCATTGATCTTTGCAACATTGCGATCAATATCAGCAGCTTTTTCGTCTTGTACTTTCTTAACAGCCATGAGTTTCTCTGCTGTAACCTTTGCGGATTCTTGAATCTCTTGTTGTGCTTGTTCGTTAGCGATACCGATTTTCTTTGTCTTTTCGGCTTCCTTTTCACCAACCTGTAGTAAAGCATCTTGTTCTCTTACATCAGCTTCACGTTTATTATCGATCTCTGCAACTTTAGCTTTCTTGTGATTCTCTGCAACTTCTATACGGCTTTCCATCTCAATTTCAGATTTCTTTTTAGCCATAATGTTAGCAATAACTTTTGAACCTTCACTGTCTCTAATATCCATAAATTCGATATTCTTAACAGTATCTACACCCCAAGCTTTCAATTGTTCTTTGACTTCAGCAGTAAATTTATCGCCGAATACACTTCTATCACCAAGGATAGATTCAATTTCAGCGCCACCTAAAATAGTTCTAACAGAACCTTTTAAGATATCACCAAGCTGTTTTTTAAGCTCTTGGAATGAAGCTACACGTTGAGCAGCAGTCTCTGCTTCAGCAACTTTAAAGAATGCTTTAATATCAACTGTAAATGGCAGACGACCTTTATCATAAGCGTCATACTCAAGTAATTCAATATCAAAGATTGATGTTGGCATTTCAATAGTACTGATACCTACTTTAGGTATCCATTGAGGCCATGAATAATATACATTACCACCGGGCAATCCTCTACCATATGCCGTTGTTCCTTTACCACTTTGATTAATATGTACCATATTAGTGGCGACAACAATACGTAGATTTAGAACCATGCGGACTACTTTCCAATTAACTGCAATAAAAACAATGATACCAATAAAAATAAGAACATTAAGAAACCATGCTCCTGCGAAAATACTTGCGACTGTAGCCATACTTTAACTCCTTTAAAAATAAAAAATAAGTAATTCACTTACCACACAGTTTAATTATTTCTATATAAAATCTTTGAAAATAAAAAATGACTCCCTCCGAAGAGGGAGCCCAATTTGTAACATAACACAATGAAGTGTCATATAACCACACCAACATCATATAATGTCTAGTCACAGCCAATCACACCATTATATCATCTCGTTTGATGTCATATAACGATATTCGATAATAACTCATAGTACCGCTAAAGAATCTCGTTTGATAGCATATAACCATGACGCCATAAAATCTCACATGAACGCATACAATTGTACCATTACAAAACTTCAGTTTATCAAAGCTCATCAGACCTAGACAATACTCGAACCAATCGCACTTTATCAGAACCCATATAACCTTAACAGAATAGAATAGAATCCCGTATCATTTTATAGGACCATTATTTTAATGCATACCAATTTATAATGGTTTATAATATCCCACCTTAATCGAAGTTTAAATCATAGTACTCTATTGTAAGACATATTACCTTCATAAAAGCGTGACATAAGCTATTACATTACACCGTACCAATAGTTTATCTAACACCAAGCAACTATACCATGCCCGAACTGAATAGCATGTTATATCATTTGACTTTACCAAAACCAAGCATTATATTACATGATCAGAGATCACTGGATATAACCGTTATCTTAACATATTGGATCACATCCTATAAAATCGCATATAACCAACATAGTATCAGATAGGATATCAGCCCATACCATAGTACCTACATTAAACAATATGCTATGTTGTTGTATAACACAGTATATAAGACAACCTCGCCAATATTTTATTTTATTTTAAAAGAGTTAAAGGAATGACAACTCATTCCAAGCAACTATATCTTATGAAATAGTGTTTGACAATATGATACCAAGACAGTATCCGATCGAATTGGATCGTATCGTATCATAACCCACCTTCACAAAACAAAGTACCATATAATTACCACACTAATTCATAGTACCATCACATCATTGTAACGGATTGGATATTAATGTATCGCAGCATACCATAACGCTAACCGATCATACTTTATCCAACTTAACCATGACTCGAGGGCAACAGATCGTATAGAACTTCATTCCACCACCACTTTAACGGATAGGATAAAAACGGATATCATATTATTCCACCAATTCAATCCGATAACATCGTATCTCATATAACCGAGATGAAATTCGATAAGATAACACTTTACCGATACGCAATTGCAGTTTATTATATCATAAGTCACCAAAACATCATTACATCATAACGGGTATTATCATATATCACCGGTATATCATTGAGTAAAATAAGAGCGTATATCATATAACCCCCATCGTACATAATGAAGTAGCATCGTAGCTCATATAACCAACATATAATCTAAGCAAATATAATCTAACTTTAGCCGACTATACCAACATAAATGGTACACTCACACCAACTTTTGATGTGAGCATACCGAGTATATTTAGTTCCAGCCTTTGGGCTTTTCTTCTTTGTAGTTCTTGAGTTCTTTCAACTTCCAGAAATAAGCACCCTTGTGACCGGATCCACGCCAGGCTCCGAGACCGTTGTTTTTACCAAGTTCAAGGAAATACTTTAAAGCATCCTTTGTAATTGGGCTCTTTCTTCGAACCCGAAGGATACAACCGAATGTAGTCCCTTCAGGAAGAATTTCAGACGAACTGATTGCCGTCTCAGGTTGTCCCTTTGCATTGATAAACCGAATAGGTCTTTCATCAATATATATGCTACCGTCTTCTTTTCGCTGAACATCATGGTCTGGGACCATGAATTCATATAACGGTTTTACATCCAATGCAAGGACTTCACTAACGGTTGTCTTATACTGGAAAATGCTCTTATCACCATTATTTGAGGTGATTTTAGCGTTTTCTTTAAAATTCCCAATTAACATGTGAGCCGAAATAACGGGCCACAATTGTTCAGGATCGTCAACTTTGATACCGTCTGGCATATTCAAGTTTTTCACTTGTTCTTTCATAAAGATAGTAGCCTTTGCAGACTCGCCTTTCTTTACAAGTTCATTGTGTTTTGCTTCAACATCCTTTGCGATTTCCATGAGTTTATCCATGTCGTCCGGAAGGTTCTCTTGAGGTTCACCAATCATACCGCCAAAGGTAGTAATAATTAGTTGAATCTCTTTAACTTCTTTTTCCGGAGACAAAACAGTTCCCTTGTATTTTTCAAGGGCTTTTGTTAATCTGGCATTAAGGGCATTTGCTTTCTCAATTTCTTTCTTGTTCTTTATCTGAATGTGATCTCGATAAAGAGTTGCTGAAGTAGCAGTACCAAACATATCTCTGCACAGCAGAAATGATACTTGGTAATAATCCCACATGTCCGCAGGTTTTGGAATTGTGAGTTTCTTCTTCTCCGTTTCAGGTTTCGCTTTTGTCTTAGCTGCCATTGTAAAACTCCTTCCCTCATTAGGCTCGAGGAGAGCTATGTACGTCATATACTGACGTGTTATAATAATACGACTCTACAATAAGAGTCTTTATATATAATTAATTTCTATATATAATGGTTAAAAATAAAAAAGGGTACTCCCACATTGATTGCTCAATGGGGAGTGTTTTCCTTTACTTTCTCAGATAGCACCGGGATTCAATACCTATCTTTTTCGGATACTTCCGGATAAGACGGTTCATGACCACATTTGCTTCTTCAAGTGTAATATTGAAGAACTCTGAAATGGTTTGAGTAGACGTACAGTCTCTCGCATGGATAAGGTGAAAACACCTTTCCACGTATTCATCTAATCCATCATCCGGTTGGGATTTGGCTTTAGATTTAGGAACAGTCTTTTTAATAACTGTACCTCCTTGTACACCACCATGCTCATTTTTAATAATGATAGTGGATGCATCTTTGGAATAGTGATATAACACATTCCGGCGGTCGCCCTCTTTAACAATGGGCTGACCAGATTTGATTAACCTTGATACGCATGCGTGAACACACGTTTTCTTAATGTCCGTTAAGTCTGCAAGATCTTGAGAAGATATTGCGCCTCCAAATTCTTTTAGACTTTTCAGAATGATTGAATGTTGAGGAACTTTCTTTTCAATAGTTTCAGTTTCAGTTGTCATTACGAACTCCAGAATTAAGGGTTAACAAAGTCGGCCGGTTAATGGCCTATTCACAATATGTGTCAAGACGGACCGACCTCGTTATACCCTTACCAAACCCATTAACCATGGATTGGTAAAAGTATAACTTATATACATAATATTTCTATATATAGACTTTGAATACTAAATGACTTTTTCGAGTAACCATTTCTCAATATCTGTAGGATGGCAGTCGCCACTATTAGAAAATCGGAATAATAGTTTAGTAACGAATTCAACTGAATTTGTTTCTCTGCAATCATCAGTTCCAAACATTTCGAAGTTATTTTCATCAAAGTTATAACAAACAAGTTCAATTGGACCGAGTTCTAATCTAAATTCAACATACTTCCCTCTTGCAGAAGGAACTATTTTATCAGACTGCCGACACCAATCAATAAGGTGTTGTATCCATTCTTCCCATGTATCCATTAGAGGCTGTTTTTCATGATCCATTTTTCTATCCCATGTATAGTTAATATGTGTTGGTCTATTAGGAGTCGAATGCATATTGCTATTTTTGGTCCATCAAGAACACCAATTTCAATATTTGATTCGCCCCTTGTAATCCTTAATTGAAACTCATATTCTTTTAAATCTGGATCATCGTATAGACAACAATGAATAAGTATTCCTCTTGTTAATCTCCAATAACGTTCGTCGACTAATTTAACTTTTTTCTTTACAATACTCTTTATAATCTGTAATAGACTTTCTACATGTTTGACATCAGCCATTTCTCTACCTCCATGGCATCTATCCTACCATCATTTATTGCCGCTTGTATACGATTAATTTTTGTAATATCTTCATATATTAATTCATTTTCCCGATCTTTATGAACAAATAATACATAGAACATATTAACAGCAACATGATAATGGAATTTAATTGTTGGACATAATTGAAATGGAACGATTTGTAGATGTCTTTCATTTTTATGATTATGTCTCAGATAACATTCAAGGAGACTAAGCATCTGTTCAGCATTCATTATAGTACTCCTATTATATACCTCTCAAGTTCATAATAATCTATTTGATCAGTATCAATGAAATGTTTAAGTCTCTTAACCATAAATTCTTTATTCCAGATAGATTGCTGTCTAGCTGTAAGAAACAATGCAATTTGTTTCAAAGCTACCACATATCGAAATTCAATATTATCTGTTAGAAAATAGTATGCATATTTGTTACCATTCGATTCTGTTTCTTTCCGCATAATAGATTCTAATAAATTTATTATCTTAAGTAGATCCTCTTCCGAGACTACCATTTATCAATAGCAATTCTTTGTTGTTCTAAACACTTCATATCCTCCTCATGCATATTAACTACTTGGCCAATACCGGCTCTCATATATCCTTTTAAGTAAGCTTTAACATTATTAAATTGTAAGTATGATTTATCAGGATCTCCAGGTTTTTGGGGGAAATGGTCGATCACAGTTTCAATAAGCACTTCCGCCATTCGAGTCGTTATCTCTAGATCCTTATCTCCAAGAAAGATTTCTTGTATCTTTTTAACAAGTTTAGGATCATGTAGATTTTGTAGGCTAACTGAGTTATTCATAAAATTTCCTTATATACTTTCATTAAATAGTCGATGTTCGATATCAAGCCAGTTTAGACGCTTATTACTAGATTGGATTAATAGATATGAAAGTACTCTTTCTCTATCTACAATTGTTAATCCATTATCTGTTGTGATTATCACTCTATCTTTTCTAGGAATATATCTAAAAACTAATTTAGATGATATATCCATAATAGCAGTATCTTCACGCAATTCAACACTGTCAAGATCTTGATTTTCATATCGTTTCTTTAAGACAATCTTGATTTGATCTAGTATTTTATTTGGATCAATCATATTGAATACTCCAATAGACTTTTCTCAATGTCATATATTGTGATTATGTCTGTATAGACGAGTTGAGATACAGCATCTAATATGTTATCGATGTTGTATAAGGGTTTATAGCGTTCTCGTTCATCAATGAATGTGAAACAATATTCTTCAGGATCTACGTATTCCATACCACATGTGAAATATATTTGATCTTTAATTGTAAGCGTTTGAACAGATCTTGTTTTATATAATTGTGTAGACATTGACTCTGATATAAGATTAATTAATTTGGCAACTTGAGTCATAGAGTATTCTCCATCACATAATGTTCTATTTGCCATACTTGAAACTCGCCCGCATTAATAAACTGTTGAGTCTTTTCAACTATTTCATCAATATCTATAATAATGTTCTGTTTCATTTTAGGTAATACCATATGGAATTTATAGAATGACTTTGGTATATATGTTTCTCTCCCATTTTTAAAATGTTGGATTAGATTCCTTCTGCATTGATATACAACATAATCCGATGCAGTAAATATAAGATTACTACTGCCAATCCGAAACATTTGATGTATCATACAAGTCTCTAATTGTAAAAGAAGTCGTTTTAAAAGATCATTCGAAGCCAGTTTTTTGCTCTGTTCCATATAGTATTCTGGTTTATAAACGTCATGTATTTTTGACATGCATCATACCATCCTTTATTGAATTGTACATGAGACACATAATTAATCAAAGACTCTATTTCTGGAGTCAGTGTGAGTTCTACTCCATGTAAGGTGTAAAGATTTTCAATAACCTCTTGTGGAGTCATATCTATATTTTTTTCATTCGACATGTGTATTCACCATTAATTTTTTAGGGATTAAATCAGGTATTTTACATTGGCTACAATGCTTACCACTGATTGATTCATGAGGGCATACAAAGTGTTTAATTTGTATACATTCCTCAGAGCCTTCAAACATAAGAACTAATTGAGCCAGTTCTAATACTTTTCTTTTTGCATATTCTGCTGTATAAGATGCTCTAGGGTCTGTTCTAGTAGATGCTAACATCTTACCAGATCCGAAATCACGAACGACAGCCATGTATAATCCATTACTGCATTTAACAGCTCGTAATTTAAATATATGGGATAGTCCTTCTCTAAGGGATGCAAAGCATTCCCAATATGTTCCGGTAACTTCTTCTTTCCATGGTGTAATAAACATTATATGTTCTCCATAATAAATTTCTCTAATGTGATTGGTTTAAATACTCCATGATCATAATAACATTCTAATTGATCTAATACATTGTCAATACCAAATATTTCAAATTGTGGTCCTTGTATAAACACCAAACCATGCTGAACTTCGATTTTATATTTAACTTGAGTATTAAAAGGTTTTCGATCAAAGTTTATTTCAATACCTCTTGTTTCTTTTGTTCTGCATACGTTAATTAGAGCTTCTAGTAATGTTTTAACATATGCTCTGTCCATCATGTAGTAATCTCCATTAAGTACCTTTCTATTTGATACACATCAAACTTCTGTTTATACCAAAGACAAGTTAACCAAAGTGCCGCACTTCCATCTTGTTTGCCTATTCCTACGTGAACCTTATTTAGAGTGTTAACAGCATAGTAGTCTTGAATGCTATTCACATCTGTAGAAACTTCTTCTGGTAATCTAAAGACAATAAATTGATCTTCACAATCTGAGTATCTAAATGCAATACCTCTTCCAAGGTATCCATATCCAAAGATTTTATCCCAATTTTTATGCTCTCTTAAAAAGAGTTTTAATCGGTCGATTTCTTTCGATATTAATTCATACATACCATCTGTTTCTTTACTCATAATGATTTCCTCATTAGATAGGTTTCAAATGCCATTGGGTCTACATATTCATATTGATATAATCTAATTATCTCTCGAATGATTGTTTCTCTATAAACCCAATTACTACTACCTGATGATAATTTTAATGGATGGTATCGATTAGTAGGTCTATATCTCAAATAAGAGTCAACTCGATATTTACAAATAAATACATAGCTTATGCCTCGAATTGAAGTGCTACTTGTCTTTATCTTACTCTTACAAATATTAATAAAGACATCTAATAGAGAATTAATTTGTTCGCTAAGTTGTAGATCATTCATAGATTCTCCATTATATACTTCTCAATCATATTAGGATGAAAAGCACCTATTGTAGCGAGTTCCATTAATTTCTTAAACATTTCTATGTCGCCATAGTATTTAATTGGATTTAATTCAACATCCATTATCTTATGGATTTTAATAGGGTTAACAAAGAACTCAAGCTTTTCATCAACGATACAATATCTGAAAGACATATGATCTTCTAAATGCATTGTAAAACTATCTTCTCCAAGTTGTCGCATCTTAGATAATCTGGTTCCGTCTCTGCCTTGATTACGGGCGAATGTTTCTAATTGATGTAACATCATAATTGTTTGACGCACAAATTCTTCCATAATATCTCCTACATCTGTTCGAATAAATACTGTTCAATCCATTCAATTTGAAAGATTCTTTTTTCAGATAATATAAATAACTTTTCAATAATTGCATCTATCCCTCGAATTTGTTGTGTATCAATTTGACACACTGATGTGATATCAACTGGATATTTGCTACGTACTTGAATTATAAGATCTAATGTAGCATCAAATGAATAATAGAAATGAAATCTATTTATTTTAATTAGGTCTGTTAGTTTATAATCATGATCACATTTCCGTATATCTAAGTTCTGCATATTAGTATGGTCTATTCGATATGCCATAAATTGATATAGTAATAATAGATTACTTCTAATTTTTTCTTTCATATTACTCCTATGTATTTTCGAATAAGAAGGATTCAAACATTTCAATAGAAAAATCTTCACTGATTAAATGTAAACCTAATTGATATACATCATAATACGTATTAGATACCTTGCTGCCAATCCAATATCTAAACATATTCATTTTAAAATTATAAGCGAATATATGACCACGTACATCATATATGACTTCCATTGGTTGAATATCTGAACTACAGTTTTTTTCACAACAGTCTCGAAAAATAGATAATAAACTAATGAGTTGATTAATTTTTTCTTTTGGGTTCACAATAATATCCTTTATTTAAGTTGTATATATAATTAATTTCTATATATAATACAAGAAAATAAAAAGTGAACCCCTCCGAAGAGGGGCTATTTTAGTATGAATTTTGCTCGTCTACCATTGCCATCATTTTTAATTTTGTATCCTTGATCTATTAATATTCTTATTGCTCCCCAGAAATGCGCCGCAGTGATATTCAATTCATTACAAATATATTTTAATCCGAGTTCTTTATATGGATTCTTTAATAACAGATTGCGAATTTGTGTAGCTGCGGTGTTTTTATCTAAAAGATTCTTTACTAAAAGACTCTTTCGTTTTAGTTTATACAATTTACCTTTCACGTTAGTATGAATTACAGTTTCAATCTGATATCCTAACTTCTTTAATCGAGTAATAATTTGTCCAATATTAGCATTGGGCACATTTGCAAAATGAGCGATATCGTTCGCTGTTAATGGTTGAGAAAAACGAGTTAATATCTCTAGAACTCTTTCATATGAATATCCTTTTACTTTTACTTTTTTTACATGTCGAATATCAGAGGACACTTTATGTAATTGATCCGAAACTATAACTGTATTTCGAAGTGTTCGTTTTAATTTTTTACGTCGATTTGTCCCCGATGTTTTTAGTTTCTGTTCTGCAATTACCTTCGCAGTTGTAGGTAGTGCATCATTTGATTTAAGAAGCCATTTTAAGTTAGAATCAGCTAATTGTTTTTTTGTTTTTTGAATCTTTAATATTCGCTTTTCTTCACGTTCACATACAGTTCGTTCTTCACGTTCTTTTCGAATCTGTTTTTGAAGCTTCTTCCATACTTTAGGCCATTTCTTTTTTTCTTCATCTTCTACAAACCAATTAAAATAATTACAATATCTTTCCATCTCTATTGCACGAAATGATATTTTAAATGGTATGAATTCATTTACATCTAATGTTTCTGGCGACCATTTAGCTAAAATATTAATTTTTGGTTTATCTTCATCGGGGATTTGTTTTTTATCTTGTTCTGATGCTTGTCTATCTAACAGGTTTCCAATATCTTGTATATTGTCCATTATTCATCTATGAATATCCTCTCTCTCGTTAATAATAATAGTAAGTAATTTAAGGCGTCTATGATATGCCACAGCTCTATCCATGTCTTTTTGTGTCAATGTATTTAATCGAGTTAATTTAATATTGTGCTCTAAATCTCTTTTCTTTACACGAGTAGCAATTTCATTTGCTATTACACGTGCATAATAATCATCTACAGATTCACCTTCACGCCGAGATATAGCATCTACAGCATCGGTCAATTCACAAGGAAATCCTAATGATTTTAACATTAAAATAGTACAATCCGTATCTTCGACAATATCGTGAAGCATACCGACAATCTTATCTTTAATATTTTCACAAGCATCGGATACAGCAATAGGATGTAAAATATACGCAATACCCGCCCTATCCGTTTGACCCTCATGATATTTGAGAGCCAACGAAAGGGCTAAATTGAAAAGATTAGTATATGATTTATTATTCATTTACTTTTTCTTTTACTTTATATTGCGTTAAATCGGAAGGTGCAAATTGAGTTTGCCATCTTCCAATATTAGATCCATCCCATTTAACATTGCGTGCAAGATATACTTGGACAATGCCAACGTAAGATTTAGTATCTACAATAGCTTGGCATTGAGAATACATATTCGTTATTGCCTGTCCATAATCTGGAAATCCAACTTTATGAAAGTTAAGGGTTGTATGTTTTGCCTCAAGTGCAGGTACATTAGGATTTACCTGATGTAATACAATGGGGTGATACATTTTAGTTTTTTTATTCTTTAGAATTGCCATCACAGGATTGTGTAGTAACATTCTCTTCCTCCGATTTATATAGTGTAAATTCATCCATATTCAATATAGCGTTGACAACTGGATTACCTATCCCGTCCCATACCACAACCTTGTTAAGATCATAATGGATTGGGCCAAAAACCATTTGGTTAGATGCTAAGTCTTTACAATGACTTAATATATCTTTTCTAGCTTCTTCAACAGTTTTAAAACCAACAGTATGGTGTCCGATTGATTTCCAACGATCTGGATCACTTTTTAATTGGATTCCCATCATTGGTACTTTTTTTAAAGCTAACGGATGAAACCGTTTAGTTTCTGTATTTTGTAATATATACATAACAGGACTATCAATCATCTGCAAATCCCCTCTATAAGGTCTTTAAATGTATTCATATGGTCAGTTCTCATATCATTGATTAATTCTAGCTTGTCTCCAAAGCATTCTAATTTAGTCAAAAGAACTGCACGCTCTATTTCGAGTTGTTTATTCTGTTCCTCTAGATCTATAGACATAGAGGGCCTTCCAATATCCATTGGTGATAAACAAGCCATTAGTCTAATTCTCCTTTACAGGGTATAAAACTATCTATTTTAGCAGCCTCAATATCTCTAATATCACAAGGTTTATAATAGTAGAAAGGTTTAGGTGCGTCCTTCATTAATTTTTGGACAACGATCCATTTAGAACCTTCTTCTTCCATCATGTAACCAAGACAGACTGCATCAACTGCAGATTTATTCCTGTATGTCCCAGGTGTAGCTCCCCACATTTATACCTCTCTTATCTAATGATCTTTCAATTTGTTGCATTGCCCAATCGAGTTTCTTAACACCCATTCGTTGACTAACTTCAATGGGAGTCGCTTTTAAATTATTAGGTGAATACATTTGATTAAATAAATGTTTCTCCGCATCTTTACATTTAAGTAAATGAAGATATATGAAATCTCTAGCAAACGCTTCAAGATGTCTATTCATCATTCCTCCTTATACATATAATGCATTACAGTATACTTGACCTTTGTCATTTGTAGTAAATTCTTTTACTTCTTCAAGAGTATATACTTCTCCATTAAAATAAATCTCTTTCGGAAATTCACCGATTTTTTCTTTATTTAAATTAATAGATCCATCCGGGTTCTTCCAACCACACAGATCAAATCCGGCCACATCTCCAGCAGCGAAACTGATAAGAGATTGAGGTTCTTTTATATTATCTAATGTTTCAAACGTTTTAGTCTGAAAATTATCAATGATTTTTATAAAGGTCATCAATCTAGTATCTGTATCAATTTCAGTGTCAACGTCTTTTTTAAGATTTGCTAATTCTTTACAGAGAATCTGGAAACCCACTAACTGCTTTTCGAGATCCATAGTCTTCTGTCGTACTTTATTATTAACGAACATTTCTGCCGTCGCAATAAAGCCCGGAACATCTGTCATATATTCCGCTAATGGAAGTTTATCTATATAATGTCTAATAAGTTCTTCCATTGACGAATTACTAAAATCTTTCATTTTCTCTGCCATCATATATCCTTAGTATAATTGAACTGCATTAATTGATTTAAGAAATTCATGGTCTATCATATTCAAATATTCTTTAAATAAAACATGACTCTTAAAGGTATAACACTCTAGATTTCTCTGAGTGTTATACCTACATCTTAATTTCATAGGCGTATGACATCTTTTATATATTGCCTCAAAGTCTGAATCTGAATCAAAACCTTCAAGACCCTCATCACCTATAAGTATATAATAGTAATGTAATTTTTCAGGTTCGTCCATAATTATTCCTCTAATGTTTTCTCCACCATAAGATAAACAGCTTCGCCTAATTTTTGAACATTTAATTTAACATCACGTTGGGCTTCAAGGAGATTTTTAATTCCATTTAACCCATGTTCAAGATGTTGAATTCTTGCATTAACAGGATCATTTTTAATTACATACTTTTCTGCAATCTTAGTGATCTCATTAATCCTATCGTCCATTGATATAATGGCTACAACATCGTGGTTCTGTTGAAGGTTCATCCAGAACGCAATCGTAGTATTGAATGCTTTAGATAATCTTATTGCCAGGTTAACTGTCATAGACAGTTCTTCTTTAATTAGCCCATAGATTTCATAAGATCTAATACCAAGATGATTAGCAAGCATTTCTGGAGTTAACTCATATGCATCCATATATGCTTCTTTTAAATGTCTTCCGGGGTGCATTGGTTTCCTCACTTTAGGTTTCTCCTTATCAAGTCCATTTTGAATTTTTTGATATTCGGATTCAGTTATAACAACAAAATCATCGTCAGTAATATTATCTCTATCCTCACCTTTGAATCCACACATTATTGGTTTCTTACATTTACAACATTTAGACCCTATGGAAGGGAAAGCTAAAAGCATATTATAAAACTTACCATTCTTTGGGAATGCGACATAGTTACAATGCGGACATGTTCGGCTCATATTTAAGTGTCTCCTTAATAATATTAATATATGTATATAATATATTTCTATATGATAACGTCGAAAATAAAAAAGTGGACTCCCCAGCCTTGCGACCGGGGTTTCCATTTATTTGCCCTTCATTCTATCCCAATTTTTATTAAATGCTTGTCTGTTTGATTTCTTCCATGCAAAGAATATTCCTTGTTCTTTCCATGTATCATATCCCATTTTAACCACAAATATTGTTATGATGAATACGAATATATTACCACATGTAAATGCGAAATATATTGCCGTTCCCAACATAACTAATATAACGATGTCCGATATCATATTAATTCCATGGAATATAAATTTCATGATTACTCCTGTGGACCAGGAATTAGTTTCCAAAGACTTTGGTGTCCGCTCGATGTTAAATCCAATTGCATTAATTCGTATCCTGGATATGGATCACTATTAATCCAATCTTCGACATTTTGATTATCATCCACATACCCTTTCTTTACTTTAATAGGATCTGTGTGATAAATGTATTGTTTCTTTTTCATGAGGTTTCCTTTTCAGTTAGTATGTCTATCATTTCTTGTCGTTCTTCCGATATCGGTACTTCATTACAATCATCGCATACCCATTTAGGATTAGGATCTCCTTTTGGTGTAGATCTATGCAATGGTTTTTCCATTACGCTTACACCACATTTAATACAACACGGTGGGCCACTCATAGTTTCTCCTTTAATTAGATCACAAACTGGACATAATAATATACCTGTCAAAAAACCATCTATACCTTCAAACATATATCGCTGACATTTACATTTTACGTCAGTCCACATATATCTTTGTTTCATGGAATAAATATAAACGTTGCGATACCAATTGAGATAACAACAACAGATACAAACATACCTATCATCCATAAAAGGAACGATCCCATATGCCCTTGACCTGTTTTCTTTCCGTAAAATATAATCTTTTTAATCGACCATCCTACCCCAATTAATCCTAGGATACATAATACTCCTGCAAAGATTTTCATATCATTCTCCATTTATACCATCAAAATTATTAGTAAGATATCCCTTCATTAGTCTACTCGATGCATCTCCACAATTATCAAATTCTTTTAATATATCAATTATTAATAATGCTTCTTCTCGACCTATTACATATTTATGAACTTTAGTTCCAGTATAATCATGGAAACTATTAGTAAAGAATAATTTAAATTCAACATCTAAATATCTATTTAGAAATGAAGATAAAAGATCAATGTTTAATTTATTAACAACTAAAGAGAATTCGGATTTATTATATGTATTATGATATTCTAAAACCTTTGGATTAATATTATCTGTTAATTCTCTAACTGAATGTATCAATAAGCTGTCAATGTGTTTGTCGTACTTTTCGGCGAATCCTTTTAATATAAATGTTCCATTTGTTAATACGTGAATATTACGATCTTTAAATGTGTCGAAAAACTGTTCCCAAAACCATTCTGAGCGTAATCCTGGTTCACCACCAGTTAATATTATCTTACGGGCAGGGGCATGTTCTTTTAAATAATCTAACATATCTTGATCGCTAAGATTATCTTCTTCGACACTTTCAGTTATATAGTCATCACAATATGAACATTTCCAATTGCAAGTCACTATTACTGTTGCGTAATCCCCTCTTATAATCGTGTGCATATAAATTAATCCTTAAAATGTCTAAATAATGAATACAACATTAATCCACATCCAAGTACACCAAACCCATATTCATTTATATCATAGAATGAACCTGTCGCTATACTAACCATAACCAAACCTATTAGAAACGCTATATCACATATAGGTGCCATTATATTTATCCTATTTTTTGACCACATTCACTACATTTCTTAGCTATCTTTTCTAAATGTTTATCAGGATCTAAGAAACCATGTCTTGCTCCAGCTTCTGCATCATGTTCATCACCGAGCTCAATGCACTCATCGCATACATAATGGAATGGGGCATCTGGTGTTGATCCACAACATACACATTCACAACATTCCACATTAAGAGGTACACTAGGGACATTAATATTAATAAACTCTAATAATTCATTTCGAGTAAGCTGATCTAATTTCTTCATGTTTCCATTTCCTATAGTTACGAAAGGCTATAATCCACATTCCAATGTTTAAAGGAAGCAGACCCCATTCTTGTTTATAAACAATATAAATTAACCATAACAATTGACAAAACCCACTTATGATCCAAGCACTAAGTTGTTTATTGCCAGCTTTATACATCATATACAAACTAATGATTGAGATAATCCAAGATAGTACTTTGTCCATAAAAAACGCGAGTGTCATTTTAATCTCCAAATAAAATTAATATAGATCTAAACGTTGTGTTTAGAGTCTATAGATAAATATTTCTATATATTATCTATAATATTTCTATATCAATACAACGAATATAAAAAGGATCGTAACATGAAAGAAAAACCCACAATTTTAATCATCGATGATGAACAAACAATAATCAATTCTTTAGAAGCAGCATTAGATGATTATGGATATAATGTAGTATCTGCAAAATCAGGTGAAGATGGAATACAAATATATAATACATTATGGGAAGAGATTGATTTAATAATATTAGATTTAAAGATGCCTGGTATGGATGGATATCAAGTATTAGATAAAATTATGAAAATTAATGTTAACGCTTTAGTCATAGTATCAAGTGGAGCCCATGTAGACTCCTTTGATGTTTTAAAAACATTTGGGGCGAGTGGTGGATTAGCTAAACCTTATGACTTAGATGAAATGAATGATCTGATAAAAAAGATCCTAAAAAAATAAGGTATCAGGGGATAGTAAACTATCCCCCTCAACCGATGCTTATACTAGAGCATCTTCTAGCTTATGAAGTTTTTCCATAAGTTTATCAAGGTCTGTACCTCGAAGTTTCTCATCTTGCTTCTCAGCAATAATACCCATAAGTTTCTGTCGTTCTTCCCTAATTAATGCCAGTTTTGAAGCACGTCCAGCTTCCGCGACTTTAACGTCAATGACGTGGCGTACAATATCAAGTTTAAGCTGGGCATCCGTATTTGTTTTTGCTTCTTTCTGAACATAACTTACAGTTTGCTCAGAGTCAACTTCTTTACGAAGCGCTTGTTCCATCAGATCTAGGTTAGCACCGTTACCAGTTAAAGGAAGGTCGTATAGATCTTCAATTGTTGCTAAACCTTTACCTGATGTAAATCTAACCTTTTTCCGAATACCTCTTTCAAACATGTCCATTGTTGTCTCCTTAAAAGTTGATCTTTATAGTTCTAGTGAAGCTTCCTTTAACACGACATAAAACGCTATTGCGTCGAGTTGAAGAGAAACCAACACCACTTAATTGGTTGTCAGATTCTGCCGCTCTCATCTTTCCACCAATTACTTCAAATGCTTTTCGTTCCTTGCTAAGTTCTTCATTAAGAAACTCGTTAAAGAATCCTCTGGGTGAACCTGGATTTAAACATTCCTCTAACATAAAGAAGTAATGTTTATGACCAGATCCTCTCTCATCCCAATAATTGGGGGAGTACATAACCATAGAAACGTTTTGGAATTTCTGGGTTTCTATATTCCAGAACTTCCGGGTAGATTCTGTTGATGGTAAAGATTTGATGAATTTAATACCTGTCTTCTTATTGAAATCAATTAAAGCAACAGTTACTTTTTCATCTTGTTTTACATTCTTATTATATACATAAGAATATATTGTACCATTGTATTCAATCTCCGCTTTAAATCCTTTTCTTCCACCACGATGGGAAAAGTTATGTACTTCAAAATGATACCTACCTTCAAGCATCTTTTGAATGTCCGACCAGGTAATATTCTCAACCGCAATCTCTGTTCCAGGGTTTTGAATATCTACATCAAGTACACCTGAGGATGGATGAACATGGGGAGCTTTATTCCCAAAGTAGATCAAATTGTCATTAGGTTCAGTACAGTGAGCATCCAAATCATTTGGATCATCTCCGTCATCATTCCATTCGATTGAGAACCGGATAACACCTTCAACATTACCACCGGCTTTTTTAACTCTTTGTTTCATTGAGTCTGCAACCTCTCCATTGTAAGTCCAAGAGAAGTTATTATGCCATTGAAACATTCCTTTTGAACCAAGATTAACGGGAGCGATTAAGCTTACCATATTTGATTCATGTTCGTTTTGAAGAAGTATTTCAATAGTTTCACTGGTTGGTAAAATGTTTTTGATAAAATCTTCGATAGTTATTTCTTCTATCTTATCTAACTTCTGTTGCTTACCAGGGATTTCTTTGATTATTTCATCAAATACATCCATTTGAGCTTTCGCTCTACGATCTGCAAAGAGAACATTTGGTAATGTAATATCTTCTGTGACTGCATATCGTCTTGGAAGTGAATCTATATACCCTTTATCTGTAATAGATTTCTTAGCTTGTTTAGCCATAGCTTCTGTAACAACAGGATTCGGTCGTTTGTAATTACCACCGGACACTTTATCTTCAAAAGAGCGAACTGCAAAATCAAGATCTTTACCTTCTGATAAATGAATGAGAAGGGTACCGATTGCAGTGTTACGGATTTTAGCAACGGAACCTGAAACTTCAGAAAATTGTGTCCAGCAAAATAATTCTTTTGCAAGATCATCATCATCTCCGAAGGCATCAAACTTTTCTTTTTGTTTCTTAAAGGAAACAATGGCAGGTTTGTTTTCAGTTCCTCGATGCAGAGAGTTTTGTTTAATTAAATCTAGGACAGTATCCATAGATTCAATTGTAATCTCGTTTAAAGATCGGAAAAAAACATCTCTTGTGCTTTTAGTTTCAGATAGTTTTCCACCTTTAGCATCACCATCGATTTGATATTCTCTGGGGATCTCAGCAAAGAAATGATGCCATACTTTGACTTCTTCTCCATCTTCAGTATTATCAAAGTTCTTATCAAGACCGGCCGTAGCTTCAATATGTAGAAACACATTGTCGATTGGCAGGGATTTGATCAGAGCAGATAATGCATCAGTAACGGGTTGATAGATTTCATCTGGGGATTTAACGTCCCAAACACTTTCTATTTTACCATTAATAATAGCAACTGTATTACCGATTGCTTGGATAAATCTTTTACACGATTGACAATCATGCTCCGTTCTTTCACGGAATATTGGATTATCTTCTGGTTTAAAACTGTTGAGATATGTATCCCACAGTACGTCTTTATCGACATTAACACGAAATAATTTGTGTTTCTTCATACGATTAAACTGTTGTTGAATAACGAGTTTGTAATCCTTAAACATGTATCCCTCCTAAGTGATTAATAAAAATATTTTCTCCTTATAAGTTATTTATTTCTATATGAATCGTATGAAAATAAAATAATTATGGCCCTCCGAAGAGGGCTCACAATTTATATTTGAAAGACACAGGTTATTACCCATGTCATTCTAAACGTATCATAATGACTTCGTGCTTCTGGAGAAGACATATTATCCGGAAATGAATCTGGATTACCTTCGACAAAATCAGCAAAGTGCATCTGTATTATACGTTCTTCGGCTACCGATAAGCTTCGTTCATATTGTCTTACTTTATCCCATTCAATTATTTTTTGTTTTCCCATAGTTCTCCTAAAATGGTAGTGATGAAGCAGCAACTAATCTACCATTAAGAATATTATTCATCAGCGCAGTTAATACTTCACCTAACCAATTATGACCTTGCCATTTTTCTCTAATTAATGCATTGGGTTCGTTAGGTCCTAACTTAATTCCCCATAATGGATCATACGGAGATGCTTCCACTATTGTTGTTCCAACTGCTTGAAATAATACATCAAGACATTTAGGGTTTTGTGTAAACTTGGCTAAGTTATTAATATATACGGCTCGTCGTGCAACTTGTTTCCATTTTTCGTTATTGAACCCTTTAACTTTTCGTCCTAAACGTTTTTGTCTTGAAGGATTATCTGTCTCCATTACTTTTTCAAGTATTTCATCATCATGAAACAATTGTGCTTTACAATACATCATTGCTTGTTCCGCACAATTAAAGGTTATATTATTTAAGGTAAACTCACATGGAAACCATTGACTAAAGCATCGCCAGTTACCACGCTCATGTCCCCAGAAAAGAGTAAACTTCTCTGGGCCATCTAGTAGTTCATCAACACTTACACTATTCATATTAACTTCCGTTTCCTGCTAGAAGTAATTTAAGAATGAAGCCAACAACTAAAAGAGTACCAACTCCGAGAGCACATGCCTCTCCAACAGTTAATTGTTTTGTAAGTTTACGATCTGACCAATGTTCTTTTTTCTTTGTGTCCATTTTAAACTCCTATTGTGATTCAACATACGTTAAAAAATCAATAATTACATCTTTGCATTGTTCCATATCTACACCAAGATCTGCTATGTCAACAGTTCCATGTTCATACTCGTTTAACATATCTGCCGCATATTCTTTTAATTGAGCCATAGATGGATGGATATCATTCCTCTTTGGTTTATATTCTTCTTCGAATTGATGTGTGATTGGGTAACATTTTTTATTCACCATTTTTAGCACCTTTTCGAATAATCTCAGTTCTCAAATCTTGGTGTGTAGTAATTTCGTTTTGTAAAGTATCTGACTGTTTTAAATGATCAGTTTTTTGTTCGTTTAAATAATCAAGATATCCTTTAATTGCAATATTACAAAAGCTAACAGTGCTTGTATCAAATTCAGCTAATGCTTGAAATTTATCTTTACCAACTTTTAATCTTAACGTTTCACAACAACCAGTTAGATGTTGAATTGATAGAGTACTATCAAAATAGAATTCAATATTAAATCCAGGTAATTTTTGTTTAACTTCTTTCAACCAATCTTTAATGTTCAATTTTATACTCCTCTTTATATTGTTTCATTGTTGTTCGTATATGATCAAATGAAACAGGTCTAAAATCATTAACATCTACACCAACGTTATAGCAATTACCCATTATACGACCATCATATGAATTAGTTGACGCCCTCCAATGGTTATGTACATGGCCTATTAACCATGTTGTCTCAGGTCTTACACATGCTAATGCTGGATCATGAGTTATAATAAACTCATCTACTTCAAGGAATGGAAATGCAAATTGTACAAATCCTACTCCTGAGTCACCAGCATAGAATGAATGTTTCTGTTGATCATGATTTCCACCGATTAATACTTTGTTTCCATTAAGTTTACGGAGTATTAATTCATATGTGCCTTTTCGATGGGCTCCCATAAGACTGAGATCTCCAGCTATATAAACCCAATCTTCAGGACTAACTACTTCGTTCCAATTACGGACAAGTTTTTTATCCATAACAGTCGTACTTTTAAATGGTCTTTTACATGATTCCATTATAGCCGCATGGTCGAAATGTAAATCTGCTGTTGCAAACTGTGTCATGAGTTTTTAATATCCTTTTGAATTTCTCTTATTTTTTGTTTAACTTCTGCTTCTAAGTCAGTTAAGGTTTGTAGATGATCTCTAAATCGTTCTAATTTCTTAGTGTTCTCAGACACGAAACAAGATAGAATATCAAATGGAATGTTAATTGAATGTATATCCAATTCACAATCTTTTTGAAGTCCAACATTAAACTTAGCAACTTCAAGACAATCCTTATCTTCTAAATGAATATAAGGAATATATTTTTCATAGCATTCGGATATACGATCGATATATTGAGTATAAGGATGAATCGAATCTCTAGCTTCTATAACATCTGCAATAGTGAACACGATTTCATGATTATCTGAAAGAAATTCAGAATCTACATTAATTAATTGACATGCAATTTGTTTATTTTTATCCTGAAATAAAATATATACATTCCCATATTCTTCATCTAAAAGTAATCTAGCTTTTATTTTAAACTCTCTATCTAGGTTATTTATGTATTTTAATACAAGATCATTAGATGCCCAAGATAATCTTAGTGGACAAGTTAGTAAGCTAAATTCCCGTTCTTCGTCATTATTCCAACCATAAACTATCATATTCGACCCCTATTTAATTTCAATTAATATAAAGAAATATTCAATAAAAAAGAATTCACAGGTTTTTTTACCTGTGAATCCCAACCGCATTTAAAGATACATTTGATCCTCTCGGATAAATGATCCTCTCGATGACCCGTCTTTAGATATGACGATAATATAATATCGTTCTTTTGATAAGTCATCGTCGATTTCGATACTAATTACTCCCTTTAATTCTTTTTTGAGAGCATGTTGCATTCCTTTTAAAGCAATGAATGTTAATAAATAATCTTTTTTCCGAAGCTTTGGGACAATAATGTCAATACCGGCAATATGGAAAACTTCAGTGATTGACTCTGTCATTGGTCTCTCTTTAAATTCTGTATCCATGGTATCCCTTTCTTTAAGTGTTTAACAGCAATGTGATTTAAATAATTTATGAATAATACTATTGTCAATACGAATCGGTTCAACGGAATATCCAATTGCTTGATGGGTTAATACCTCATCTAATGTAGCAAGCATCCCTACTTTAACATCGTACGGATCTTTTAAAAAGTTACTGCACATACCTTGAAGCATGCCTAATTGAACCCCAGAGATAATAAACCTATTAAGATTCTTATCACTATGAGGGTGAGCATAATGTACTCTGATATCATGTATATCGTCCGCCATAGGGTTTGTAGAATAACCAAAATGTTGTTCAAATACTTCTAAAATAGTATGAACTATTCTAGCTGTATTTGCCAACACATCTTTATCAAACTCTAACACATTTGTTTTGAGTTCAAGAATTTGTTTTCGTGTAATCAAATGGCGATTAGCCATAATAACCTCCCTCATTTAAGTTTGTTTATTATAATAATAATATTTCTATATAACCTTGGTAAATACTAAAAAAAGGAGATACAAAATGCCGCAATCAAAAAAGAACTTACTATCATATTATTTAATATTGTGAGGTTTGAATGGGTACATCAGATGATTGTGACCTACTTAATCAGGAACAAGAAAGATTAAAAGGAGCAATAGAAATGGCAGACTCTATTTGTCATGAGATAAATCAACCTTTACAAGCTATAGTAGGATATGTACAACTTCTCCAAATGGATATTGAAGCCACAAATGTTGATGACGAATTATTACGTAAGATTCAATCATTAATGAAAGAGATAGATCGCATAAGCGGTATTACTCGAAAGCTAGCAACTATTAATAAATACAAGACGAAAAGATATGTTGGTAATCAAACTATTATTGATATAGATGAGTCTTGTAAATAAAGGAAACACTTATGTCAGGAATAACGAGAATCTATAGTATTGAAGATAATTCTATGCCCACTATGGAAGGGTTTATTAAAAAAGATGAAATCCGATTCGATGAACCTAAAGCTAAAAGTGACGAAATACCATTTGGGAGTATGGAGTTAGCCGTTGATCCGGATGATCCGATTAAGGTTCAACCCGGTAAATCTCTTGCCCCAGAAAAGATCAATACAGACGATGACATGAAAAAGTTAGAAAAGTATAAATTACAAGGTAAAAAATCCATTTTGCGATTTAGTAATGATGGTGATCCATTAGCAGTTTATCAGGATCAAAGAGTTCCCGGTAATAATGAAAAGAAAATTAAATTGGATAAACCAAAAGAAGATCTATAAGGAGTAATTATGTTACCGGATTTAGGTGCAGGTAATATCGCTATATATGGATTAGGTGCTGCCGGATTAATAGGAGTTATATCAATGTTATTAAGTAAGTTCGCAGGTAAGTCCGCTGTAGAGCAAGCTGTAGCACATTCTAAACATGAAGAGAAACAAGCTGCTTTACAAAATGAGATTGAAGGAGTCACTGTTAAACAAAAAGTATTGATAGATCAAATTAAGGTGACTGAAAAAGCTGCCGAAGAATCTAAAGTTCGAGTGGATAATATTGTTAAAAAGGCTAGCCAAGAAATCAATGCAGTATTAAAAGAAGATAACTTGGTAAAAATTGATCAAACAATTCAAGACGAATGGGATGATATCTAATGGAACAAATAATAAAAATTAAAAGATTGATTTGCGATGAATGTGACGCCCAAGTAGAAAATACAGATCCTGAATTAGGGGATAGAATATTCAATGGATGGATTAAGACAGAAGTTATTGATATCCCCGTTGAGTATAATAAAAATCCCAAACAAAATAATAAAGCATTCTGTTCAGAGTCATGCTTAATTGCCCATTATCAATCCGAATAAAAAAAAGTGATGCCTACCCCCGATTAAGGGGGTAGACATTAACTGCCGCAGTGATCCAACGGGATCATACGAGCCGATGATTCTCATATAACCAGGGATTTCTCCCCTTCAGTTATATATAATATTTCTATATATTACATCGAAATATTAAATTATTTTTTATTGCCCGGAAACAAGGTTTCCATTAAATTCTTAGCAACATCCATTTTGATACGACTTTCAATCATAAATGTAGTATGGTCTGTAATATTAGATTGTACTCCTATGACACCATCGAATAGAGACATTGCTGCAGCTATTTTATCAGCCTGTTCTTCTGTAATGTCGTTCTTAAGAGCAATAGTCAAACTATTAATTTTATTTGACATTTTTAGCTAACTCCTTTTCAACCCGATCCAGTCCACCTGAATACAAAATCTCAAGCAATTTATTCTCTTCCTGCAATTGTAGTAATATATCCCCTTTATATACATCACTTTGTGGACCATTTTTAATAGTGAATACATTCGGGAAGTTAAGAGGCATCTGTTTCATCTTTTTGTCGCCGCCCATTATTGTAGGTACACCATCTGCGATTCGCATCCCTGTTAGTTTTGCAATACTCTCTGCTTGAGATTTAAATTCAGATGGAACGCTTATGATAGACCACATCATTGGCATGTCTTTATCTCCACCCCATTTATAAACTGTTAATATAAACAATTCATTTGATGTAGTACTTGGAGTAAAGAATTTATACTCCAACAGAGAACTGAATAAATTAAATCCAGGTCTAGGTGGAACCATCATCCCTAAGAAATGGATTCTGGACGGATCTTTAAACCAATCGGTATCTAACTCATGATTGCCTTGAAGCTGTTCCATAAGAGCTGCCATTATATCATCCATATTATTATCCATCTTTACTCCTTTGAAACGTTGAATTCTTCACATAATGCATCGTATATTTCACAATACGGGTCCGTGTCGGGTTCTTTTACATTAAGAGTTTTGCAAGCTGTTCTAATAAGGGTATTGACAACTTGGGATTCTGCACCACCCCTACCGGTCTCATCATACGCTTCATCAAGATCCTCATATTCATCTTCCCATCCATCATCAATAAATTCTGTTTTAAGGTCTTGAATTTGTTCATGAATGTTTGTTTCATTATTTTCTTCAATAATGTAATCAAGAATCTTTTTTAAATCAATATGCATAACGGCTCCTTTCCCAATGTAGAAATTTACAACCGGGAGATAAATATGGTTTATATCTAGCTTCATTATCGACAAGAACATCAATATTATATTTTTTACAGATTATTCCTTTTGATGACCACCACGTTACATCGTCTGACCACCATTCATCATTTTCATCTTGCCACATTTTTACATCTGTTGTTTTTAATTCACCAACAATTGAATAAACATTATTAAAATGTTTTCCGCATATATATCCAAATTTCTCTAATTCAAGAGCAATCTCTAATACGGGTGGCCCAGATATAACACTTACATTTACTCCAGACTGGAGTAATAATGAAAGCATTGGTTTGAATATATCTTGACTGTCATCTAAAGTACCATGTAGATCAAATGCTATCCGCATTATTCAAAATCCTTTATTTCAAAAGTGTCTATATTCAATATTGAGTCTAACGCATCAAATGTTGCATCATGATCCGTTATCACATCATTAGGGTAGTCTTTCTTTTGTTGTACATATGGAGGTTCGTGAGATATACAAGTTTTACGTAATTGATTTCTCAAGAATAGCCAAAAAACTTTATACGCAACAGGAGTATCCACTTCAACTTTAGGTGAGTTTAAATGTCTATCGCAGACATCTCCATTGACTACAGGAAATGTCCGCTGATAGTTCATCTCAATCCAACACCCGCATGCAAACTTTGTCTTCCCGGCATCTAGTATCTTTGGATGGTCCATTTGTTTTCCTTTTAATACATTTAGTTAGACAATATTTCGATGACTTTAATCTATTGTCTTGACTTGGAAATAATTCATCGTTAAATAACTCACATCTCCCAAACTCTGATAATTTAGTAAGATGACAGCAGTTATCTCTACATATTCGATGTTCGCCGTATTCAAGCTGATAACTAAACTTCTTAGCACGAAGTGTCTGTTCAACAGCATACCTTGAATATCCTAATTGTATCGCAATTCCACATTGTGTTCCTGTATTTCTATGAGCGAATATATTCTCTCTCATATCTAGAGTTACTTTAATATTATTAGCTCCACCACATGAGTTTATTTTCATTCCCCATCTTATGACATGGAGTCTAATAACCATTGTCGATGAATACATATCTTTAGCAGCTTTTCTCATTGATCTATGTTTTTCATAGAGTCTACAAATAGCTTCTGATATGTAAGTATATCCAAGTTCGTTTGCCCGAGTCAATAAGTCTTGACGAAAATTATATGCTGCCTCTTCATCAAGTTTTTTAAAATCATATTTTTTCATAGTGTTATCTCAAGGTATATTTTTAAGCTTTAATCGAATTTGGAAACTCGAAATTCACTTTTTTATTAGACATATGTGGAATAGGTATTTGATAACCATGCCAAGGATCATTAAGTACAGTATCCTTTACTTCGAATGGTAATTCAATCTGTTGGACTAAACTACCTTTTAAAGTATCATCTAACATTGGACGATTATTTACAAAGCACTGTGTCATTCTAAATCCACCCCATACAGAGAACGGATCAACTTTTTCTGCTTTAATTCTTGCAGGTTCCATAGGGCTCATTGTTATTAATTCATGAAGAGGTAATATACGAGTTTCATATTCTAACTCTAACATAAGTTTTGAATTAGGAGAAACGTCTACACCATATATGAATTTCTTACCACGTAATTCTACATGGGTCATATTCATCAGAACATGAAACTTCTTCAATATAGCATTTGAATATGTTCCCCACATAGTAATTGCATTATGGAAAATAACATCTGAATTTTCATTACCGGGTTCTTTATATTCTCTATATGTATAAGAGAATTTATATTTGACTTCATCCTCATCGTAAAAAACCCGAACTTCTAAACCAATATCATTCGGGAGTTCGAGTTTTAATAATTTATCTTCCATATATCTCCTATATAGCAAATGTGAATAATACACGCTCTAATGCATGTATTTGATTATGAGTTAAATCTGCAATCCCTTTTAAAAATGTATTTAAATTAATTCTTGCAACACTATTAATTCTTTTACCGTATCCTAAATTAATTGTTGTTGTCTTTTCAATATTTAAATGTCGACTTCTGTCCCATGTAATTCGACCTAGATGTATTCCAGCATAAACTACATTTAAAGGACATGCTCCACTATTAATAATTTGTAGGTTATTAAAACCTAACTCTAATGCTTTGTTATTTGGATACCCAACATTTCCATGAGGAAGATTAAAGTGAATATGTTGATTGACTAATGTATGGTAAATTTCGTCTATTAATTCTAATATTTGATATTGATCATTGGATGGATGCAAACTATCCACTAATGGGCAACCATTGAACACATATCGAATAAATCTAATAGTGCTTTAGTTTGATTAGATAATAAATAATGGACTCTATCTGGTCCATGTTCAAATTCCATATTACAAGGATGCGGATTAAGTTGGCCCGATGAAAATGTTGATTCTTTACATAATGTCCAAGTTAACATGTCTGGTAATACAATATACTGATTCATCAATTCTTCAATAGCGTTCTGATTATATGCTTTTGGTACACATACGCTTGCATAACATCGACCCAAATCTAAAATTTTGAATGACGACATCATAATTAGGTATCTCCCGAATCTAATTTAATACGCATACATTTATTCCTTTTTTAAACGTCTTTAAAATTGTTTCAAAAATATTCACATTAACAGCGAAAGTTAACGCTGCAATAATCATTAGAAAAACTGTAAACCCTATACATATTGACGTGATAGCAAAAACTACTAACACACTTATAATACACACTACTCTGCTGATTACTTTAAAATATTCTTTTAACTGGTCTAGATAGGGCCATATAGGTCTAAGTAGACCGTATGTGAATTTTTTAATATACTCAGGCATAATAATTTTTCCTTTTAGTCAGGGGTATTATTTTTCTTTAATTCATCGATCTCTTCTTGTGTAGTGAACGGATGATCTTTATAACGATCTTTATGTCTCTCAGGGAAACAGGGTGGATTAAAAAACTCATACACTCGCCGTAATAGTCTAATTGGTTTAGAACCTTTATTAGTTACTATATCATCGGCAATCTCGTCCATTATTTTTTTTGACATAGGTCACCTTTGAATAAGAGAATTTAATATTCGTCATATATTAAAACTATTTCTATATATAAAGTTAAAAAATAAAAATCCCGGGAGACGAATCTCCCAGGATACCGTTAAATAAATCTTTTAAAAAACGGAAAGTTTGGTCTACCTTCAGTTAGCCCTTTACATCCAACTTCAACGACACGACCTATCTCATCATCTGTCATTTTATTGACGGTTACTTGAGGATGGCATAATTTAAATGTTTTACCTGCAAATTCACAAGTAGCGACAGATATACTTCTTCGATGATCAACATTTTCAATCATTGCAAATATTCGTTCTGATTCATCATTAGGAATCGTTTTAGATTCTCCACTCTCTTGATTTTTAAGCAGTTCATGTGTACTGTCTATCTCTGCAGATTTAATTCTAAAATAATCCGCGATATCTTGTAATCTAGAACATAAATCAGGATCTTTACTTCTAAGTCCTACAATATTATCAAAATGTTTTTCTATTATAAGGTCGATTAGATCCCAAGGAAGGGCTGAGTTATGAAACTGTATATCTGTTAAATTTTTAGTTGCCGCTTCAAGCCCATTGTTATCCGGAATTAATTCAGGAAGGTATTGTACACTGGTTAAAAAATCCCATAACTCTTCACGAGTATGGAATTGTATTGAACTTACATCGAAATTAA
>PJEL010001018.1_pt1 | contig 30211 bp, 29 predicted proteins | sample 1853271 | NCBI WGS metagenome assembly PJEL01 (sample SAMN08108733, study PRJNA415343) | Invertebrate metagenome, whole genome shotgun sequencing project. | host: Globobulimina | place: Sweden: Gullmar Fjord | collected 2015-08 | reverse complement strand
CTCTCACTTCTTGTCAGTTGACTTCAAAGTGGACTAGAATCATTCATCCAAGTTCGATGACTGTTTCCTGAGAAATCGAAAACTTCCAAAATCTACCAGTTTGATATCTCAACACGACCTATATGTACTTTTAGCCAGCACGAGCCGCTTACTAGTAAGTCTAGTCTAGTACTAGACCTGTTTGGATATATATATATATCCATTATTTGATTTAATCATATATATATAAAGAGCATCCCTAGATAGATACCCTATAGCCTGATGATGAACAGAGGTACTAGATATATATTCGATTTCAAAAGCGCACATGACCTCAAACCAACCTTTCAAACAGTTCCAGACGTCTCCTGAAGTTGACTCCATCGTCCAATTGGTCTCGCACACCATCATGATGGCGAGTGGACACGACCATTATTCCATCAAAAACTTTCATTTACATCATTATAAATTATTTTAATGCCTCCTGTGGGAGTACGGTGGTCACTATTTTTTACGAGACTTGGCAGCGTATACCTAGGAGGAAACAAGTACTTGTACAAGTACAAACATGTTTGACTAGTCATATAACTAGCATGCATGCTTCTCGACTGTGTGTAACAATCCCATTTAGGAAAACGTTTGCATATGTTCGCGAAAGAAGCTATGAGATCCAGAGGATAAGGTACTGAGGCAAGCCTAAAACAAAGCATATTTGGAGAAGAATCTGTCCATCAACTTTATCGTATGCTTTAGTAAAGTCGCATACGGCAAGATAAACGCTCATATCCTTAATCTGTAGATACCTGGGGAGCAATTAAATGCTCCACACATTGTCTAAGATACATCCCCCTGGGAGAAAGGCTGATTGATTTGGTGTCGATAGAGCCAATGAGAAAAACATTTAAGCGGGGTTTATTCCCACTTCTGGTCCCTGTATTCACATTTGCAGTTGGATATATCATGGCTCGGATGCAGAATATGGGGCAAACAAGTTGTGTTGAATCCAAGGGAATGGCGGAGCGCACTAGTTTCGAGAGGAGGAAAACACTGGCAGAGCTGGCAGACAAATACAAGCCCAGCAAATTCAGATACACTCATTGTGCTTACCAGCGATTCTATGCAAACATTTTCGAGCCATATAGAGATATAAACTTCAAAATTCTTGAAATAGGCATAGATACTGGGAATGGTAGCTTGCTTTGGAAAGAGTACTTTCCTCTTGTTGACCTGTGGGGAATGGATGTAAATGAAACAACATTGAAAACAAAGGGTGGTCAATCGATTTCAATGGTTATTGGATCCCAGTCAAACCGGACATTCCTAGAGAAGGACTTTCTCGCTATAACAGGAGGAGAGTTTGACATTATTATTGATGATGGCGGCCATCATTATGAGCAACAGGCACTTTCTTACCAAATTCTGTTTGAGCATGCTCTAAAGCCAGGTGGATGGTACATCATCGAAGACATTGAGACTTCTTTCTGGGAAAAAGGACAGACACTATATGGTTCTGAGATAACAAGAGGTGGTTGTGAGAGCCAGGATACAATGTTTAGGGCCATGCAGCGCCTAACAGAAGTTGTGAACAAGAAGTTCATAGATAATGATAAAACTGTATTTGGAAGTGTTGATCACTGGGTAAAGTCAATAGGATTTGGCTCCAATATTGTCATGTTGCAGAAGAAAGATGAGCAGGATTGTTATTCTGAAAATCTATATACCTGGCCCCATTACTTGTCCAAGGATTGCCAGTCATCAGTGCAGGCAAATAGTGGCATCTACCCTCCGGAAAAGTTTACTCTACATGCTTTTTGCAACGATCACAGCTCAAGCGAGACAACGCTCTAGAGAGGTCTCTAAGAGTTAGCCACGGGATGATCCACTGCTTCCAGGTTCATCATCAGAGGACGTATCAAATTAGGACACCGGTGATTGCATGACATCTTTAGGATGACTGACAGTTAAACTGGACAATCGTATCCTTGAATATGTCCCCATATATACGGTTCCTGCAGTCGTGCTGATGATCATAATGTTTGAGACATTTGAGAGTGTTTCGGTGCAAAATCTTATGAAAGATTTAATCTTTTATCTAGAATATGTCATTTAAAATTGAATGACTGGTTACCGGCACAATCCAATTGTGATGATCAGGTCGTCTAGTTGAGACGTCGAGAATGCCCGTTTCTAAGTTCAGCTAGAGGGTACTTGGACTGGCCCACTCTGCAACTATTACTCAATCTATACAGTAGTATTTAATCAAAGTAAAGGCTACACGATGTCAAAGATTCGTCGAAAGCGTTTGTCAACACGCGACAAGGTAAGTTCAAGGCACACTCTGATCCATTCCGTCATCTTAACAGTGCTTGATATTTTGTTACAGCCCAGTTCTCTTGCACCAATCAGTATTTATTTGCCTCTTTTTGGACTCGCATTGTCAACTAGTGTCTGGTTCCTGTTTTTCGCTCAAGGTATGTTAGTATGGGTATGATATTGGAAGGCAAGAGAATTCTATTTGAATCAGTGTTACCCATACCTGTGCAGGTGATCAAACGTCTGTTGGAGGAATTTGTCTCAATATGATTGTAAAGAACGAGGCATCCAATATCATGCACGTGTTGGAGAGTGTAGAGCGTCATGTGAATGGTGTAGTAGTATGCGATACTGGGAGTCAGGATGAAACGCTGGCAACACTGGACACGTTTTGTGGCTCACATAAAGCAATTACATGTCGCACATTTCACCATACTTGGGAAGATTTTTCTCATAATAGAAATCTGTGCTTTCAGGATGGCAGGCGTGTCATGTCAAAGCTCTGTAGGTATTGGCTAGTCTTGGATGCAGATCAGAGACTGGTTGCTTTGAACCATCAGAGTTTGCTAGATCTGCCTCTATCGGCAGATGCATACAAGCTTAGAGAAGTGTCCCATGGGTACGAATATAGTCATTTCAGACTTTCTGCTGTCTCCAAGAATTTTCAGTACACTGGAGCAATTCATGAAGTATTAACTGTCAACGAGGGATCCAATGTTGATGATCTTCCAGTTTCCTTTTACACAACCCACGAGACTCGTCACAAAAGAGGAATAGAGCAGGACATCATTTTGATGGAAAAAGATTTCAAACGAAATCCTTCGAATACTCGGACAATTTTCCATCTGGCCCTGGCATATTTCAATGTGAACATAACTGCATCTTTTCGTCTGTTTACAAAAAGAATACACCTGGGGGATTTCCCAGGTTCAGAAGAAACCTTTTGGAGCAAATACTCCCTCGCAAGAGGAATGGAGTTGACCTATTACAGAAATGATGAGTATCAATTGAATAATACCAGGGAATTCAGACAGATTGGGCTTATTAAAGGGGATACTGTCACATTCTTGGATGTTCAAAAGGCATTTGAAAGAGCATCATCAAACAAACCATACAGGTATGAACCATGGGCAAGGTTGGCTAATCTCTTCTGGATAGCAAAGAAAGATGCAGAAGAATGTTACAGACTTGCATACAAAGGGATTAGTGCTGGTCCAGTGACCAGAAACACTCTATTTGCAGAGGCTACAGTTATTCCAGAGTTGCATCGTCTCTTGTGCACCTGTGGAAAAGCTGTTCCACGATTGGCTCAAGAGCCACAGGTCACAACATCATGTGATCAGAGTACTTTTGAATAAAATTAATATACATAGATTACCTGTATCAGTTCACATACAAACATATATCGTTGAAATCTGGCTCATTGTTCACATGGTTTCCATTGGATTAGTAACACAAAGTGGGACATATCGTCGATCAACGACAAGAATGAGTAATAAAACATCTAATAGTGTGTTGTTTCTCTGTTTGGGGAATATCTGTAGATCACCCACAGCAGAGGCCGTCTTTCGTGCAACTGTAGAGAAGAATGGTGCAGTTGATAAATATATTATAGACTCATGTGGTACTGGAGGCGGGGCTTCTGGGTGGTACAAGCCAGGGGGATTCTCATATCACGAAGGAGATCCTGCAGATTCTAGAATGACGGTTGCTGCTGCATCACGAGGGGTTAAATTGACATCGAGATCTAGGCCACTGCGTCCATCTGATGTTTCAGACTTTGATATCATTGTCTGTATGGATGATGAGAATGTGAGATCAGTGAATACAGCACTGTCATATTGGAAAGAAAAAGGAATGGTTCGTGAGGACCATGCATGCACAATCACAAAAATGACAAATTACCTAAGGGATGATACATGGGCAATGTATGATCATGTTCCAGACCCATACTATGGTGGTTCCAAAGGGTTTGAGTTGGTTCTTGACCTGTTGGATGATGCATGTGAGGGTTTATTCGAGTCACTGGAAGAATCGTTACAGTAATTAAAATATTCTACTTGTCTTTTGTATATGATGCAATGTAGTTGATATCTGTATCATTGCCAAGGTGCCAAAGACCTGTTAGAGGTTGGTATGACATCCCCGACAGCATGTCCAATGAAACTCTTGGGTCATCCTCACACAGTAAGTGTACGAGCTCTTCGGGAGTTATGAATCTGTTCCAATCATGAGTGCCTTTCGGTACCATGCGGGTCACGTACTCTGCACCTAGGATTGCCAAGAGATATGATTTGACTGTGCGATTTAAAGTAGATACAATGATATGCCCTCCAGGTTTTGTTGCCTTCACTATGTTTCGACAGAATTGCTGTACCGCGTCAACATGCTCAATGACCTCACTGGCAATAACGACATCGTACGTGCTGTCCTCTATTTCAACCAGTTCTTCTATCGACTGCTCCCTATAGTCTAACTCTGGAGGAGGTGTTTGATGGTTGGTTGATGGCAGCAGTATCTCATCTCTATGCCGAACGGCAGCTTGAATCCCTTGATCATGCACATCTATACCGGTCACGCGAAGTCCCACAGTCCCAGAACAGAGCTTCATGGTTGCCAATGATTCTGATAGTATCCCACCACCGCATCCTACATCCAGGACTCTGATGCTTGTTGGCATCATTTCTTTCTCCGCTACCCTACGTATGTATGAATCCAAAGTACGTTTAATAAATTCACAACGCACTCGATTCATTGCATGCAAAGGTTTGAATGGACCCATCTCATCCCACCATGCATTTGACAATCTAGCAAACTTGTCTGCTTCATGTGGGTTGACAGATGATATCTGTGACGAATCCCTTGGGAAGGACGTATCAGAACCAGCAGAGAATGTTTCTGCTACTATAAATGAGATTATATCCCTAGGTCTTTGTCTAAAATACAGAGAGAATCCCCCCAGTACATACTGTCTTCCTACAGAAGCAGTTCCTCTAGATAGAATAGTCTGCATCAGACTACCCTATAGACTCATTCTTTCTCCATAGATTCAATATATATTTATCATTATAGTACAATGTGACATATTTGGATATCAAACGTATCAATACAGGATTGTTCTTGATCAAGAATCGAGAATTCTCTGTGGTTTGAATTCGAACCAATTTGTTAAAAAGTTATGTAACTGTTTGAAATTGAAGTATCATGTTCATATGTACACATTCTTATTTTATATTACATATTTACATCACTTGCTATGAGTAGCGTACATGATGGTGGCTATACTTCAAAGAGCCATGACTTTGTCATGGAAATTCAGAAACAAATGGCAACACGACAGGAATCTGTATCACAGGGCAACGTCTCTCTTCCACACCTTCAACAGGACCAAGAGAAGAAACAACGAGAAATATACGTTGGTAACCTTGCTCAGGGTATTGTAACAAAGGATATTTTAGAAGAGTTTTTCAACCAAGCGCTTTCCCACATGGTATCTGACCCAGTAGCCTACCCTCCTGTGATTCAGGTGAAGATGGAGGGATCTGGGAGGTTTGCTTTCATTGAATTACGTACACAAGAGATGGCAAAACAAGCTATGAGAATGGACAAACTTGTGGAAATATATGGTCGCAAGATGAATGTTGGTAGACCAAAGGGATTCATAGAGGACTACCAAGGTTCTCTGCATGCGAATGATGATGCAGTGCTTCCAACTGAAGTGAAAAAGCCTAGTCCATCAGAATACCTCTTACTGTCCAACATATGGCCTGCGGGAGAGCTAAAACAGAAAAAAGAGAGGACGAGTTTAAAATCGGCTGTCTTGAAAGAAGCAAAGGTGCATGGGAATGTGAAGGAGGTTATTGTTCCTTGTCCATCTGAAGACTGCCATGATATGGGACCAGGGCGGGCATATGTTCACTATACAACCGTTGATGATGCAAAGAAAGGAAAAGATGTGTTTCATACAAGAACTCTTACGAATAATAAAATATACGCTCGATATGTTTCGGGAGATGAGTTCCAGCAGGCCAAGGCAGATATCTGGGCAGACAGGACAAAGACCCTCTCTGGTATCGATCTGCAGGGTTTGTATGCACTGTCGTCATACTCTGCAGGATTATATGGTCTTCTTGTAGTATCTCCAACTCAAGGTGCATTAATTCAGAATTCTGTAGGAGCTTTGGATGTGGTTGCTGCTGAAATTCAAGAGGAGGAAGTTCCATTTGAAGAGGGGTGGGTGAAACTTCGGGGATTTGCTGCGGTGGTGTCCAAGGATGACATCGCATCTTTTTTTAAGAGTGCAGGGAATCTAGAACACAAAGATATCAACTTAGTATATAGTGCCGATGGAACACATTTGGGAGAGGCGTATATTTACTTCCATGGACAGGGTGCCAGGTTGAGGCTGGCTCTGGCTAAAGACAGAACCAAAATAACAAGCTTAGAGGATAAAAAATACGTCCAGGTTGTCGAGGTATTTACAGCATTTGAAAGTGATATGGAGAGAAGAGTTTTCTCTGGTTGTCAAATTCGGTGAGCTACTTCTCAAAACGACGCTGACGGAAGCTGTCAACTCTGCCCTGGCCTAAATATGATACAGACTCGACCATTTCATGCACGCTCAGGCTGCCTACGACTAGAATGTTCGACATTGCAGCAAGATTGTCAAAATATCTAATTGCAGAAGGAACGTTAGATGCTGCTATGCAGGAGGAGTATGCTTTAATATCTTGTTTTAGTCTCAAAGCCCCTGCTTGGGTAAAGTAGAATTTGAGAAAATGAGACTCCAGTGTATCCCCTAGGTTGTTTGATAGCACTTGCACGAAGGAGATATAATTATTAGACACTAAATATGTCTTCGTGAGTGCCAAGATCTCATATAATATTGCACAAACTTTCAAGCAAGGTGGGGTTGGCAACTCGATTTCTTCTGTGTTTGACCCATCGCATAGAAAATGGCTCTTCACTTGAGTTGCATGCAGTAAATTATCTATCTTCGAGATCAAATTTTGTATAACGGCTTGCATGATCATTGCCAGGTGATCTTCGATCCCTATCTGCAATCCAAGCAAAGCTTTCCAAGGGTCTTGTTCCTCTGGCGGCAACAGTGGGGCAACATTCTTCCAATAATGTTCCTTCACACACCTAATAAGTTCTGAAACAGAGACAGCAGCATTTCCAATAGCTCCAAATGACAGATTAACTGTAGATTTTATACTTTGTGAGTCTATTGTTGTATCTTTCCATAGAGTATGGTTATCTATCTGCGTTTGTGCTTGTTTCTCTAATTTCTCTAGATGCTCCATCAGATACTTACCGACACAATCCAAGAGTGACGCCAGGTTTTGTTCACCTGTGACCTGTGACCTGCAGAAGAACAGGTCCTGTATAAACTGGGACCTTTGGTTGACAGGCATTACTTGGAGACATCTATTGACACTCTCTTCATTCATGGAAATGAGATTCAACACGATATCTTTTTTCAGATGGTCTTCACTGAGAAGGGTCTTACTATTCACTGTAACTGAGCCAAGACTTTGATGCCATCGTCGTTCTAAATCAGGGTAATTCGCCACAAGATCACCCATGGCCGAGTCAACCATTTCCTGAATTGGCATGTCCTTTCCTCCTTTTAAGGATACCACGTGGCATGTCTCATCTGCGAGATTATGAACCTTTCTGTATGATTCGCAAAGCAATCGGAGGCTTTCTCGACATTGATTTGACGTGCTTTCCTTGCCAAAACAAGCAGTAGAGAAAATCCTAGACACAGCATCAGACAATGTCTCTTCAAATACTCTGGAAACAAACATTGATACCGCTTTTCCAGAATCTTCACCAAATATTTGCTCTAAAATGAAAATTTCTTCCCTGATTTGTTCCAATAAATGATTGCAAATGTACGATACATTTCTGGATGCTTCAACATGAGTTGTCGAATCAAATCCTCCATGAATTGCCACCTCCTCAGGGATTTTGTGCTCTATTTCTCTCGAGAGATTAAGCGTCCCTATCAGTTGTTCTGGTGAAGAGAATATTTGTTTTCTTGAGATATACCTGGAAATCAACAGGAGGCTACCATTGCTAAACTCTCCATGTGCCTCATCCATGACCCTTTTATAGTATGCCATGGCTGTAATGTCCTTGGAATCCGCAGCGTTGTCGAAATGACTCACTATTCGGTTATCAAGCACATTGAGATACAATATCAATTGCTCCCATGCAGCGCCTAGAGTCCCCTGTTGTTCTCTCTCATTTGTGTGCCCATATGAAGAAAGTTCTTTTTTGGGACGTGGTTCAATATCAGCAACAGATTGTATGGCTGCCATGAGTGCCTGCACTGCACGTGCCGAATTTTCTATATCATCGTCATTATGAAAAGGATAAGGAAGCATCGACAAATCTTGGCAATGAGAAAAGATAGTCAGATGATCCAGGATATCAGCCAAGTTTGATGCCTTGTCTCTCTGATTCTGCAACTCTGCAAAAGGGGTACCTACATTCTGTCCAAAAGCTAAAAGATCATCAGCCTGCTTCTCCAACGAGTTAACAGATTCTTGCAATTGATTTAGATTTCTTTCCGTTGTCCCTATTCGGGACGAGTATCCTGCATGATCAGCAGATAACGCAAGACGCAGGCTGTCACTCTCTTGGCTCACGTATTCCTGCAGCTCCTCAAGGCGACTAACCATGCCTGTGCATGTCTCCAACAGCCTCTGAACTACTTTTTCCGTATTTTCTGAGTACCCACCCTCTAGCCTTTTCGTAGGAGATGCATGATTACTTGACGAGACCCTGTCCTTGGCATCTCCTTTGTCAGAATTAGATGGGCGTGACCTGTTGTCCTGCACAGTTGGTATACCTGATATCAAAGAGACTCTGTCAAGAATATCTTCAGGTCTGAAATCCTCTGATAAGAAATCTTCTACTCGAACAAGATCCTGAGTGAATCGAATCTTGCTAAGTTTTCTAGTAATGTCACGAGTATTTGGACTTGATCCTCCCATGGTCACCAACTACTTCTTCATAAACTCTATCTGAGATTTATATAGGAATAAAAATCATGTCTTAATGGCATTGTATTAAAAACAAACCTCAACCAAACCTTTGGAAGTTTGAATACTACAACTAGTATTTCAGTTGCTACGTATATACGTAGCTGCAGCAGTATCAGCTGATCTTCCATCCATCTCTTCAGATCTAGATAGAGTGGTGAATGCACATACTAGCTTGATGCGACCCTGTCCATGGATGTAGATCTACATGGTGCTGATATCATGGAGAATTCCATTGGTTTCTTACCAATATTGGTAATGTTAACATTAATGTTAATATTGGTAAGAAATGGTAAGAACGTTCAGACATACTCTCCGACTACAGTTTATATTATCTGTTTACTAAGATTCTCAAGAACTTTCTCAAGTATAGAAAGATGACAGATTACTCTTCTGATTCATCATTTGAAAACGATGAGACTCTCGTTGGCAAGGAAGAACAATGGGAAGATTGGGAAGAGAACGACGAAGAACAGCCTTGCATCTGTTTGTTTAGTAATGATGTCTGTGAATCTGTAGATGATGCATTGCGAATCGATGCGTCTTCTAATGGCTTTGACCTGAGGGAATTTAGGGAAAAGGTGGGCATTCAATGTGCATGCAATTACTTCATTTCAAGGGTCTATTTCGAATTATCATGGGTATGATTGCAGTTTCAATTGTCATTTTATGATACAATATGCTTGGTGAACTATATTCGGTCAGAAAGGCAAAATGGGATGGATCCTCGACCTTTGCTTGCTGCCTTGCCCTTGACTGGGCCATGGCCATGGAAGAATGACGTATATCTGGTTCCAGTGATTGAAAATGATGCTATGATGCTGTATGATTGGGGTGAGAAAGATGAAGGATGTAAAGATGGGGATGATGATGAGTCGTTTCGGTTGAATCTTGTTCAAGAACAAGTTCAAGGCATGGATTTGAATGATCCAGCTGTTCTGGAACTGATTGCATCTGCCAGCCGGGGACCAAAGGAGCACATACATAATGATGATGATATTCAACTTACGTCAAAAGATCTCACTGACATTATTGACAATTCTTACTTTACGTCCTATGCTTTCTTTGATATTCACAGGGAAATGCTGCAAGATAAGGTCAGAACTGATTGTTACAGGAGAGCTCTAGAAGAGAATCCTGGTTTGATTCAAGGTAGCACAGTTTTAGATGTTGGTTGTGGTACTGGTGTCTTGTCTATGTTTGCATCACGTGGAGGAGCTGCTCAGGTGCTTGGTGTTGATGGCAGTCCACCAATTGCACGGGTTGCAGAGGAAATCTGTAGGCATAATGGATTCAATGGGGGTAATGGCTTGGGGAAAGTTTCAATTATTAGTTCAAAAGTAGAAGAATTGAGTCGTTTGCCAATTGGAGAGGGACATGTGGATGTCATTGTCTCAGAATGGATGGGTATGTGAACCTTTTGGAGGATAGTGTGGGGATTGGCTTTTACATCATGTATTCTCACTGTGTGTTTATATATGTACCATTTGTAGGCTATGCACTTCTTTTCGAATCAATGCTTGATTCCGTCATAGCTGCTAGAGATAAATTTCTACGTCCTGGTGGAGCTATCTTGCCAGATGTGGCGAATATTTACATTGCTTTGGGCTCCTATGCTTCAGAGGGGCTTGACTTTTGGGATGATATTTATGGTCTCTCTATGACGCCAATCGCAAAGACGATTAGAAATATACGTACGTATTTGTAATTTCTCAGGCGTGCTTAATGTTTTATAACAATCACGTTGCCTATTGTAGATTTGAGGACTGCACAAGTTCGAGTTGTAGATCAGCATACTCTCCTCTCTGACTCTATCAAATTGCATTCTCTTGATCTGGCGAAAATGAAAAGATCAGAGCAAGATTTTAGCACAAATTTTGAAATTAAGGCATCTTGTGTTAGGGGCACATGCTCATGCATTGTTCTCTGGTTTGATACTGAGTTTTCACCCCGTTTCTGCCAAAACTCCCCACAACTGCTCACAACAAGCCCAAACTGCGAGTCAACCCATTGGGCGCAGACTGTACTCCCTCTATCGGAGAATTATCAAGTGGAATCGGGGGAAAATATCCAGAATGATGGATCTATAGTGGCATTCAAGGGCAGGGTGAGCATGTCCAGGCAAGCAAAAATGCATAGGACATTAGATATTTCACTAGAGTATGCCCCAGTCTTGAAAAGTGGCGAGGTGATGAAGGTTAGGAACCAACTATACTCAATAGGTGTGAATGAATGAAAAAATCATTCTTGAAAAGTGATTTCGTTTGAAAGGTTCTATTAATGATGGTTGAAAAATTCATTCTATCGCCTCCTCCTCTGGCCCTTATTTGAGTGTCGGTGCCCATCCTTTTCTCTTCTGGACTTTGATTCTCTATTTCTAGGATCTCCAGATCTCTCGGGGCGGTCTTTTCTATCTTTAGCCCCCTTTGATGATCTTTTTTCTTTTTCTTCGGCACGTGATCTCTCCTCTGGTGCATTGTCATCACTTTCCCCGTAGTCTAAATCAGGCTCTTCATCCTGCCCAGCAAAGTTTGCGCCTTTTCTTGGCGAGATAGGCTTACTCCAACGAATCGGAGAATGTTTACGCTGTGCAGGGTTCTTCTCACTATCGTCTCGCTCTGGTTTCTCGCTCTTAGTAATCTGGCTGGAATTCACATCAATCTTCTGTTTCGAAAGTACTGCACCATCATCTGGCCTTCTCGAGTCCTTCCGAGATTCAACGTGACGTGGTTTTCTAATCCTTTCTCTGCTATTGGACCTTCTTCTTCTTCGATCCGCAGTTCTGCGATTTGTCTCTCTACTTCTTGATCTACTCCTTCCTTGTCTCTTGCTCACATGCCTCCTGCTTGGTGATCGACTTCTAGAGCCGTATCCGCTATTGGGCTTATTTGATTTGCTTTTCTTACTGTTATTATTAATATATAACTCCTGCTCATCTTCAAATTCTTTTAGCGACAATGGTGTATCCCTATTGTATGCCTTTAGGAGGAAGTCTCTAGGACCCCGAGGTAGTTCAGGATATTTCAACAACTCGAACAAATCACCATCCTTTTTATCCACAGTCTTTTCTTCGCTATTAATCCTAAGATTCATACCTGCAAGGCGGGGAGCAGATGTGCTCATAGCCGAAATGGAAAATGGCATGAACCCCATTGTCTGCTGTTTTGCTTCCCCAATTTCCTGTTCAGATTGCTTGGTACCATTGGCCGCCACATCTTCTGCACCAATCTGTTGTGTTGTATCAACGCTTCCAATACCCAAGACTTCTCTAGCAAAAGCATCTTCATTCGCAATCAAAGTCCCCGTATTTCCATCAGGCAGCACAAGCCCCCCTTCTGTTGACCGTGCCAATCTGGTCATCGGAATCCCAACAGGAGGCCTTACTCGTTTTTTATCATAGGTTGGATCTCCATGCGTAGGACAGTCCTGAATCCAATGAGCGCCGAACGCTTCACATCTTGGGCATCTGTATTCTGCAGGAACTGCCCCCCTTCCCCTACCTCTTCCCCGCAAAACACCTTGCCTGACTTCCTTCTGCCATGTCGATGCAGTTCCTTTGGCCAAAGTTTCTAAAGCCTTTCCACATTCTTCCTCACCGTCGCGTTCTGCAGTTGTGGCAACTGCAGCAGATATCGTATGTATTTCCAGAGCCTTTGCCTCTCCTACCTGCTGTTTTGATGTCAATGGCGCAAATGTAGCGGCAGGCTTTCTTTTCACCTCTACAAGAGTATTTCTAGGAACTACTTTGCTGTCATTATCGTATTCATCCCCCGTATTTGGATCATAGAGAGTAATCTCTTGGTATCCTTCAGAACCAAGACCTTGCTTCTCAGCCACCAAGCGTTTGACGTCTCCTATTTGTATTACAGACCCATCAAATGTCACACTATTCTGCTGGATAGCATTTTTTAATTTGTAATAGATCAAACTCATCCTACTCTGCTGAAACGAGTGGTCTGAAAAGGAGACGATGACAATCAGACAGTCAGCATCCTATATTCTTAAACTATTGCTGTATCAGCGAATCTATTGTAACATCCTATGTATCAATGTAAATGGATATATTATATAATGAGTATGATACAAAGAAATAGGCCATATTAACAAATCCTGACCAATTTGAGTGTTACCTCCAGGGACAGTCTATAGGATGTTCTTTACCAAAGGTTATCAAGAACCTTTATATATTGCTTTTTGATGACATCTACAAGAATCCATCCACAAAGAGATCCCATGTATGCATACATGAAGATGATAGAAAAGCACAACATGGGCATTTGGGATCGTATCTGACCAAGTAATCCAGGATACAGAGACTCAAGCATATGATGACCCCAGTATAGAATGAAAGGATGGATGAGGTATATCCAATACGAAGCCTGCAGAAACGATATCAGAATCATATCTTAACAAGAGGATGGAAAAGACTATGATATCATCACGAGAGTGATGACTATTGCTGGCTGTAAATGCAGACATCAAATACATTCTAGAATGTCGTACCCTGCTCAGAGATTGGATCACGATACGATATACTTTGAAATCATAGGTCCATTCACAACACCTTCCTACAACAATGAAGCAATACAGAATCAATGAAAAGAGAAGAGATGATCCTGGAGAGCCATGAAAGACCAAGCTTGCCCAGGCTGGGGAGAACTTCCAAGTCTCCAATGCCTTTTGGCTGTATTCGATCGAGCCGACCAGGTTGAAGTATGCATAAATCATTATAATCGTGACGAGTGGTACACCTAATAGTTGAGTTCGAGTTGTCCTTTTCTGTTGTGGTGGCTGCACAACAGAAGCAAGGAGCATTCCTGCTGTGAAGTTGCAGAGCCTCAAAGGTGTCAAAAAGTACATGGTATGATAGTATCGGAACGCATCGTACATAGATTTTGCATCCAAATCTGGGTGACTGAAAGCTGGGACAGGCATGTCAATTTGATACAAAACCCCAATAGCAACCCTCCCAAGACTGCAGAGAGCAAAAGCAACCCCTGCAAGTTTGGTCACTCCTGAGATGCCTTGTTTTGTTTTTCTTGACATAATTCTTATGGTCAAAGCATACAGTAGGAATAGATGCATCTGTACTGAGACACTCCAAAGGTGAAGACTGCACCCACCGAAACCTACAAAATTGTTCAAAAGTAGTAGGGAGAGTGGAAGTGTTTGGGGACAGTATCCAAACATCACGTCATGATTAGCCTGCATCTTTACCGGGATAGACTTTCCATGAGGTATGCCAAAGTACGTCAATAAAAGCACGACAGCATAAGGTAGTAAAATTTTGCGGCAGCGTCCCCCAATGTATCTTTTGAAAGAAAAAGGCATACTTTTAGATTTCAAGGGGAAAGAAGCAAGAAAGCCTGATAAAACGATGAAACCATCCACGCCTAGGTTTGCAGATGCAGCACATTTAAGAAAATTATTTTTATTAACGATCTACATGGTATTTTTGAATTTCACGAGCCGATATATTTAGGAGAGGGAGAAAGGCAGGCCATTGTACCTTTAATGTCTCTTGCAGTGGTGCCCCTTCCAGCACACCCCATAACAAAAGCGTGTGGAATAAAATGACGCTGATATTTGATAGAACTCTGAAAGCATGGATCCCTTGCTCATCTGCCAGAGAGCAGGCATTCGATCTATAACGTTTTTGTTCCTCTGGGGCATGATACATGGGAGGTTCATGCTGCATTTCAGTAGCAGTTCAAGGAAATGGATATGTCTACTAATTATATAAAAGGATGCTTCTAGACTTGAAAACCTGATTTGCCCTATCATTGTAAATGATTGATTGAAATCAATCAAAGTTAAACACTTTTGGCCAGTGATGGCACCCTTGTCAAATGCCTGTTGACCAGATGAAGATTTGACTGCTGTAGTAGAATATTCAATCCTTCGCATCGTGGAATTGCAGATAATCTCCGATTAGTAAAAATATTATTCATATCTTGTGATTGGCAAACGTTGTAAAGTCCCTGGCACATCTTGCCTTGCTATGTAAAACATTCAATTCCAAGAGTTCAATGCCTGGAATGGATGATAGAAGTGACAATCTCAATAGGCACCCTCTGCATACGGAAACGTCACTAGACCCCTTATGCTGAGACGCAAAGTCTCGCATTTGCCCAATTCTCCTAAACAAGACGGATTGTGATGATCTCACTCTCTAAACTGAAAGAATTGAATGAAATGATGCCACATCACGCGGTCTGTATGATCAAGTGGTTGGATGACCTGCAAGTCGTCACACATATATGTGGTCCAAAGACCCCCATGATCTGCTCATTTTCCTGCGAATATAACCTTGCTGAGGTCAATGACTTCCTCATCGCTGCTATATACGAGTCCAGTGTTTCTACAAATCTCATGGGAGCTGTTTTGAGATTCGTCTCATGATCGATCATGTCGCTTTCGAAAGCGAAAATTTCTGAATTCAGAACAAACCCATCTTGAAGGAACCTTCGTTCTTATTACAAGAAGACACAAAATTACACGTAATATTTGCTTATTCATTCGTTTCTCTTCATTTATTTCACATATTTAAATCACCATTAAAGCGAAAGTGTTCTCTGTGTTGCATAGCATCCGTGATTCCCAAGGTTCTTTTGACGAACGAGATCATTTTCAAACTACTCAGAGCATTGGAGGTCACTGATTCTATTTTGCTGATATGATGAACAAAATATCTATTTTATCTCAACAGAGAACTCTTGGAAAGGGTGGAAGTCCTTATAATCACAACAGAGCACGAGCAAGGGTGATCCACGGTCCTGATCTGCACCGAAGGACTCTGCAACTTTCTTTTGCAAAGAGTGAAGTCGATGGTGGCTCTTTACATAGAGATTTCACTGCTGCTCCGAGATTTATTCAGCATAAGAACGAAGCCAAGGCTTTTTATGCGTTTCTAAGCCAAGTGTATGACTACGTTGTCAATCCTGGACACTGGACTGTGGACATGAGGGATGAAGCACTGTTGCCAGCAGATCTCCATAGCAGAGATATGAAAGTTGTAGATGTTGGTGGTGGTACGGGATTTTGTACACAAGGTATTGTGAAACATGTTGCCCAAGAGAATGTGACTCTCTTGGATCAGAGTCCCCATCAGCTAGCAAAAGCAAAAGGCAAAAAGGACTTGCAGGGCGTGACGATTGTAGAGGGAGACGCCGAAGATCTCCCATTCGAACAAGATACATTTGATAGATATGTATCAGCTGGAAGTATCGAGTACTGGCCAGATCCCCAGAGAGGTATCTGTGAAGCTTACAGAGTTTTGAAGCCAGGGGGCAAGGCCTGCCTGATCGGCCCAGTACATCCAACATTTTGGCTGAGCCGGTGGATGGCCGATGTTTGGATGTTGTTTCCTACTGAAGATGAATATATCACATGGTTCGAGGCAGCTGGATTTGAGAATGTCAAAATTGACCGCATTGGGCCACAGTGGTACAGGGGTGTGAGACGGCACGGGCTCATCATGGGATGCAGTGTCTCTGGTGTTAAGACGACTGCAGGCTCTTCTCCTATTGCCACCGACATACCAAGTGCACCTATGGAATCTTCAAATAAACTGAATACGAATGCCTTCTCATTGTTGGCACGGTTGCTCTTAGGAACTCTGGCTGGGTTTTACTACTTTATCCTCCCAATCTACATGTGGGTCAAGAATCTCGTGTGGCCCAAGCATGGTCCTTTGGCAAAATACTTTTGATTACTATTCAATACAACAGGCAAGAGTAAGTAAAGATAAGATGTGAAAATGAGCCATTCCAAGTGTTTTGTAGACCTTTGAAAATTGAGTTGCCCTCTATAATTGTCAAGCTTGCAATGAAGAGCAGTCAAAGTCTTCAGAGAGATTCACAAGAATGTCAGTGCTGCCTTCTCGAGTGGAAGAACTCAAACATTTTATTTCCTTTAATAAAGGACTATACTATAGTAGATCAGACGCTGTTGTAATCGCTTCATTTCTGTGACTGGCAGAGAAGAACAATTCAACATGCTAAAGAAGAAGCAGGTATGGAAACTGGGAATATAGCAATGATATTTCATTATAAAGATGATACAATATCCATTTAATGTGTCTTCTCTTGCATAAAGTGCTGTTTTCTTGATCGTGGGTATTCTTGCTGACATGCAGGGAAAGGCCGGAAATGCCGCACAATATGTTACACGTAACCAGGCTATCAAAAAGCTTCAATTAAAGCTTTCTGAGTTTAGAAGGCTATGTATTTTGAAAGGAATCCATCCTAGAGAGCCTAGAAAGAAAACACAAGGTGCCCACAAAACGTACTACCATGTGAAAGACATCTCTTTTCTGCTTCATGAGCCGATGCTCAATAAGATCAGGGAGATTGCAGCTCATGAGAAAAAGATCAAGAGAGCTTTAGCGAAGAAGAACCGCCCTTTGGCAAAAAAGATATCCTCAAGGAGGCCTGAATATAGATTGGATCATTTGGTAAAGGAAAGATACCCTTCTCTGATTGATGCTCTCAGAGATTTAGATGATGCTCTGGCCATGATACATCTCTTTGCAGTGCTTCCTGCTGATCAACTAAAAGGAATATCCCCAGATAAAGTGCAATTGTCACGTCGATTGGCACTTGAATGGCAGGCATATATTGTTGCATCTCACACACTGAGAAAGTCTTTTGTATCTGTCAAAGGCTTCTACTACCAAGCTGATATCAAGGGGCAAACAGTAACATGGATGGTGCCACATCAGGTATCTCAAGTTTTACCCCCTGATGTCGACTTTAAAGTGATGATGACCTTCCTTGAGTTCCATCAATCAACTCTTCAGTTTGTGATGTTTAGTCTCTACAGTGACATGGGCATTCATTATCCTCCAAATGTGGATGACGCTGTAGATTCGGCTGGTATATTATCGATAGGAGATACATCCAAGATGATAGATGAGGTTATGTCAGAAAAGCAGACATCGTCGACAGTGAAGGGGCTAGCCCAGAAAATTGCAACTTTGGAAAATGAAATAAAATCGATGGACAACATGGGAGAGGATCATCAAGATACTGGTGAATCCGAATCTGATGATATTCCGGAAATGGACGAAGGCCAGAGTGAGGGGTCGAGTGATCTTTCGGGTGATGATGAAGCAAGTGACCCAGAGGATGAGGATATCCCTGTGCACAAGTCAGCAACAGAGGCGCAAGAGAATAGTGCAAGTATTCCTTTGGAAATCGTTGGGGGTGCACACGATGTTGCCGATGAGGAAAGTATCTGCTCATCTCTTTTCAAGGGGATGAAATTCTTCTTAGGACGTGAGGTGCCACGTGAACAATTGTCACTCGTAATTCAGTCTTTTGGAGGAGTAGTTGGTTGGGATGGAGAAGGCTCTCCTTACAATGAAGAAGATGAAAGAATCACACACCAGGTCATCGATAGACCAAAACCGCTCATGAATCACGAAAATAGAGCTTTCATACAGCCACAGTGGGTGTTTGACTCTTCAAATGCGCGGGTACTGGTCAACACAACCAAGTATGCCCCAGGAGTACTTCCTCCACCACATCTTTCGCCATTTGTTCAACCTAGTGAGGACGATCATGTGCCTGAATATGCCAAGGAAATCCAAGCCTTGAAGGATGCAGCACAGAGAACAAGGTTGAAAGCCTCTGGTGAGGCAATTGATGATGAGTTTTTGGGAAGGGATAAGACTGTGGAAGAAGTTGATACATCCTTGGTAAACTTGGAACAACAACATACAGAGGAGCTTGCCAAAGAACTCAAAGAATCGACAGGAAAACACGTACAGGGCGTGTCTACACCATCAAAGAGAGGTAGAGGTGGGGACTTCCAAGATGATGATGAGGCCATGAAGGATATTATGATGACTAGAAAGGTCAAACGGGCATATCAAAAGGCCATGCAAGAAAAAGCATCCAAGCGTGCCAAGACAGCCAGACTTGCCAAAAAAGCTGCATCTTTAAAGACTACTTGAATTGAAATTCAACCGAGTATGTAAATCTTCTCCAATTTCCCCATCTAGGTTATCCTTTGACGGGAGGTTCCGAGACCCTCATGAAAGCCCCTGATGTGTGGCGAGGAATGCCTCATGTCGGACAACGGCCAATGCACTTGACGATTTTGTCATGGGCTTGTCGGGATAAACAATTAATAACTATTCTGTTGACATAGTATCTTTATCTCAATCATCGAAGAAGAAATGGCCGCCAACCAAAAGGTCTCTGACATATATCAGGCAAGTAGCAAGCTTGCCAAGTATCCATTTGAGCCATATTGGCCGGATAAAAAACTGAAAATTTGCATCACAGGAGCTGGAGGATTTATTGCAAGGTACGAGAGAGATCGACTGGATATTTGTGTTCTATTTTGTTCGATGCAAAGCCCTGACTAAATGTCTCCATACTCCTTGCAGTCACTTGGCGAAGCGTTTGAAGAGTGAAGGACATTACATTGTTGCATGTGATTGGAAACGTAATGAACATATGCCTGTACGTGTGTTTGATTGAAATGTCGATGCCTGTCGTAAGAGGGCAACGCATGCGTTGACCGTTTACCACCTCAATTTCAATCGTATTCGCTCTCTTCTGATGGTTTAACAATATATAACTGCAGGAAGATGTTTTCTGTGACGAATTTATCCTGGTTGACCTGAGAGTCTTTGAGAATTGTGCCAAAGTGGTGGAGGGCTGTGAACATGTTTTCAACCTGGCTGCAGACATGGGTGGCATGGGCTTTATTCAGAGTAATCATTCCGTCATCATGTATAATAACACGATGATCAGTTTCAACATAATGGAGGCTGCTCGTCAGGCCAATGTGGCTCGTTTATTCTATGCTTCCTCTGCATGTATTTACCCGGAGGGTAAGCAGCTGGATACTGAAGTTGAGGGAGGAGGTCTGAAAGAAGATGATGCTTGGCCTGCACAGCCACAAGATGCATATGGTTTAGAAAAGCTTGCATCTGAAGAGCTTTGTATTCATTATAACAAGGATTTTGACATTGAATGCCGAATTGGAAGATTCCACAACATCTATGGTCCATATGGTACATGGAAGGGTGGAAGAGAGAAGGCTCCTGCTGCATTCTGTAGAAAGGTGATAACTGCCACAGGTGAAGTGGAAATGTGGGGTGATGGAAAGCAGACCAGATCTTTTACTTTCATCGATGACTGTGTGGAGGGAATCCTGAGAATCACCAAGAGTGACTACAGAATGCCATTGAACTGTGGTTCTGATGAAATGGTGTCCATGAATGATATGATGACCACAATAATGGGATTTGATGGAAACAATAAATCGATCAAGCACATTCCAGGTCCAGAAGGGGTCCGTGGACGTAACTCTGACAATAAACTCATCCTTGAAAAATTGGGCTGGGCTCCATCCATCAAGTTAGAGGATGGCCTCAGAGTAACATATTCTTGGATCAAAAGTCAAGTGGAAAAGGAGGCAAATGAACAAGGGACGGATATCTCCCAGTATGCTTCTTCCATGATTGTTCAAACCAGTGCTCCCAAAGCCCTGGGAACTCTCCGTGCTGCAGATGGGGAGGAAGGCCTCCAGCATAAGGCATAGGCCACATTGGTGCTGGTTTTTCAAGGCTAGTATCAGAATCACCGATTCCACACCATTTTTTGATACATCTCGTGCGTATATACAACTGATAAATACGATTTTGTTTGAAATAATAAGGAAATCTACATTGGATTTATCAGCAGCAGGAACTTGTTTTCCCCGAATCAGCTTGTGGACCACTTGAAGAATGCCCAATCTTTATCCCATATGAATCGTTACGCGCATCTATTGTTCCTTGCTCTACTTTACCGTATATCTTTGCTGCAGTCTCCAGGAAAGCCTCGTCCACATTGAGTGAGGTCTTTGCAGATGTTTCAAGGAAAAGTAACCCATGCTCCCTTGCAAATTCTTCTCCTTCTTCCACAGACACTGCTCGCCGCTGGTTCAAATCAGCTTTATTACCAACCAGCATAATCGTCATATTGGGGTTTGCATGCTGCCGAGCATCCTCTAGCCATGAGGCCAGGTGTTCAAAGGTTTCCCTCCTGGCAATATCATACACTAACAAGGCACCAGCAGCACCTCGGTAATATGATCGCGTGATTGATCTGAAAGATTCTTGTCCAGCTGTATCCCATATTTGAAGTTTAATCTGTTTACCTTCCACATGAACCAGTCGAGCACCAAACTCAACACCAATGGTCAAGTCATGGACAGGTTGAAACCTTTTGTCTGTAAATTGGAGAAGAAGACATGATTTCCCTACTCCAGTATCTCCTATAATAATATACCTGCATTGTTTGCATAAAGTTGTGATATCTCCCCGTCTCTGTATGAATGTTTGTTGGACAAACCTGATTAACTAGGATAGGATAACGATTTAGGGCATTTGCGTGTCTATTCCAGGTATCATATGAATGACATACTTGAAAAGATAGGCGTAACTCATGGCGAACTCTCTTCAAGTGAATTCAGTTTGATGGAATGTTTCTTGATGTCAACAAGTTGTTGAGGACATGTGCCTCATTCCCTTGGTAATATTGCCTTAATCTTCAATGCAATTTTATTTATGAAATACTTAAAGTATAATATATTCATTTCAATTCCAGCACTCGACGTGTTGCCTTTGTGATAGAAGTTTGTTTGCAGTATCTTGACTGAGTTTTCCATGGGAACAGATGATTTTGAGCAACGATCTTTGAACAGACTGAGGCATTGATCCAGCTCTGCCACAGACAAATATATGTGATCCATCCAGGATGTATTTCCAAACAAGTTCTCCATGCTTTTCAAGTTGATCTTGGACGTACATCCTTGGAGTACCTTCTCTAGATGCTGCTACAATTACCTTCTCCAGAACACCACTCGATACCATTGAATTCCATTCATTCTGAAAATAGTAATCCTTTGAACGATCTCTACAGCCGAAAAAAAGGATGCTTGGTGCAATTGTTCTAGGATTTTCCCGACGTTTTATTGCTCTCTCCTGGAGGAAACTGCGGAGTGGGGCAATCCCTGTTCCAGGTGCTATCAGGATCAACGGGGTGTGCTGAGGAGGAGATTGAAGGTCTCCACGTGCTATTTGAATGAGAAGCTCATCGTGGCACATTGCATCAGCCAGGGTTCTGCTACAGAGACCTTTTCTCAGATGTCTCCCTGGAGTCTTCCATTCAACCAAGCCAGCCAATATTTCTACAGTATCACATAGAGGATAGCATGAGGCCGAGTAGTACCTGCATTGAAGCTTTGGAGCAAAAGATAATATCCATTCTAAGTCCAAGGGAACGCAAGGAAAATCTTCCAAAACCTCAAATAGATTCCTGCCTTCTTGCATTACATATTCATGGAATTCTTCCCTGCCTCTTGCTGACGATAGATGCGACAGTCTTTCCTTGTATATTCCCTCAGGACATACTTGGGACATAATTTGGAGGAACGTACGGCTGGGAGGAGCGCCTCTAATGTCAATGAAACCCCCAAGTAGGTTGCCTGCTTTCACCAGGATGTCATCATTACACTCCCTCTCCTGGCCATAGGTCACCCGTACGACATCGTCATATCGTAGGGAGCATCTATGTAATAATTTTACTATATCATCATGTGATTGCTTAGGCCAGATTCCAACGGCATCACCAGGGTTGATTTCAGAACCCTTTGGCTTGCCAAGCGTAAGAAGGCGGACATCCTGAAAATGATTTGCAGCCGTCACTCTTTTATTTTGGAGAACCCTTGTTGAGTAGACTGTATGAACACCAAACGTTTTGTTGTTTCTAAACCAAGATTGTTCTTCCAGATTCCTCATTCGACTGCCAGCAAGAATAGAATCAAAATAATCTGATCTCCCTCTGTCGAGTTCTTCTCCCTGTGTCAACTCCTCCATTGCTGCTGTGACACGTTCTACAAAAACTTTCTTCTCTATATTACAATTCAATTCATTTCCATGTATAGGAACACCTAAAGACTTCCATAGCTGTGAAAGCCAAATATCCAGACTTGCATCATATCCATGCGCATGTTGATCATCACCAAGACCCAAGGGAACCAAAAATGTAGCACCCAAGTCTCCAAGCCTCTTATGGATACGTTTGGCACTAAAGTTATATTTTGGATATCCACTATCTCCTAGTCCGAATACCCCACACCTTATATTACTCAAAGAGTCCCTTGCCAGAGATTTCTTTCTCAGAAACTTCCAAAACTGAGAACAGTTGTCTGGAAACTCGCCTTGCCCTGTGGTACTCAGGATACATATGACAATATCTTCATCTGGAAATTGATCTATCATATACATATAAGAATCTGCTGGTAGAACCCGTACATCAAATCCTCGGAATTTTGATTCTCTTCCTATCCGTTCGGCAGCTTCCACGGCATTGCCAGTCTGACTCCCGAACAGAATTGTCACTTTCGTCATTATTACTACTTTCTTACATTGTCATTAAGAATATAAATTCATTCGAAGATGGGCAGATAGCAATTGCCAAGGGCTACTTCACCTGTCGACAGTTGAAGGTTTAAATACATCCTGTGGCAGGAACCATCTTGCAAGTGGACAAATTGGTCCACGTATTCTCATTAATACGTACATGCAATTCACAGAGTGTAATGAAACCTCCGGGTGTTTTGGATCTCTTGTATAGAAAACTCCACAAACTTCTCCTTTAATGCCATCCCCTTGTTTTCAACAGACGTATTTGTGCCAGTAAGAACACAGTTCGTGTCAGGCGAGCATAGTCTGTCCCTACAGATAGTTTGGTAATATCCCATGCAGCTGAAATCCATAAAATGGGTCCTATAAATGAGAATAGTTGTCTCCAGGCAGTGTATTGTACCGCTGCGCCTACAAGTCTTTGTTTTGCTGTCTCAATAGCCACCCTTGTACCAACTTCAGTGGTTGCACCATGCAACAAGGTAATAGCTTTGTGATACGCAGCTCTTTTCAGGACGACATGCCCCAGGTTTTGAATTACTTGTACTTGAGTTTTTGTGAGGGCCAGTGTTATTGCTGTTTTTGCCAGGGTTGGCAAGGTCTCTCCCTGTGCCACAAATGACAGAGGTGAGAAAAGCATTCCTTTTAGCATACTATTTCCTCTGGGATTACACCGTCGTCCCCGCCGACTTTGTGATGATTGTGTCAAAATATTTGTTCCAACAACCCTCTCAGGATATGCTTGGGTACCATCTGTGCTGTCAGGACCTGTTAGTGCATGATCACTAGTCAGAGCAGATGCACGGGTATGTTGAACATACTCTCCATGTTCACTCAGCAAGAAAAGAAATATTTCACTCTCCAGATCAACTGTATCCAGATTCCCTGGGCAAGGTACTCGATACTGCTTTCGAATATCCAGCAAGGTGTCCCGGTATGATGGCCATTCATTGATTGCCTTGGCAGTCTCTGAGCCACCACGACAGTAGACTGGATCGAGCAGATGTCGACAATCCGCAGCGAGAAAACGGAATCTAGATTCTATTTGTATTTCTATCTCTTCTCTTTCGGCACTGTCGATGACTCCATTCCGCAAAGAATCATGCAAGATGATTGACTTTGCAAGCGGACTAAAAACACTCACACCATGTACGCAATCATAAATCTCTTTAAGGTCTTGATCACTGGCCAATTCGAGTACTTGCTTGAGATGAGGGTCTCTGGCTATCACATGGGTTTCTTTTGCATCCCCAACACTTGTTTCATCTCTGGAATCTATTCTTCTATGAGATTGTTTTCTCTTCTCAAAATGGATTCCATGTCTCAGCCTACTATTATTTACCAGTACTTTATGTATCGCCTTTTGTACTCCCTCCTGTATCCCATTTCTGTACCTGACTCTATCTTGAGCAAATGTTACAATATTAGACTGATTTCTCTTTCTTCTCAGAAGGAAGAGTCTCCCTAGGGTTTTGGTATCATTCTCCCAATTCCAACTATGTTTCCACGAATCAAACCTAAGCATACTGAATCACTCAATTGATACACGAGTAGATAAGATACACGAGAACACGCATCTATATGCTGTATCGTATGTGCAAGGGAACTATAATTCAATTGAAATGATCTCTCTCTCTCTTTCGATGATCAGGTGAAACCCGGTCTTCATTTCAATGAAATGATATTTTCTATTCAATTAAAGTATATCAGATATACGAAAATCATACAAATTTGTAATATCCAAGTCAGCTGGCAAGTCATGACTTTCAGTGAAAGTGCATATATCTACCCTTTGGTCATAATTACTGTACTATACTATTATACATGTTCGACACTCGTGGTGAATACGAAGGATGTCTTTGAGTGATTCTTGACATGATCTGTCATCAGAGTAGAATATCTGTCTGTCAGTAAAATAAGACATTTGGGTGCAAGTCAGTAGACTCAAGAATGGGATAGAACAATGCCATTTACAGTCTGATAATATCAACATACAAATCTATTTGGCCATGGGATTTGAGCTGATGTATGTAATAGCATCGTCACAAGACAATATTTTATCAGCTTCTGTATCTGGAATCTCAATGGCAAACTCTTCTTCAATTGCCATGACCAACTCTACAGTGTCCAGACTGTCCAATCCCAGATCTTTCTGGAATACAGCTGATGGTGTAATCTGAATGATCATAGTATACCATATATAATATCATATATACATTGTAGAGAGATAGAGAAAGCCATACCTTGGATTGGTCCACTTTGTCGAAATTCTTCACCACGCTCAGAACTCTATCAGTGACATCACCCTTGTCCAAGTATGATGTTGCAAATGTTCTTTTACTAATAGTGGTATTGGAGATGGCACGGATGGAATCATCTGCTGCCATCTTGAGACCATCCTTGTTGGCGAGTGCCTGTCTCAGACATCTCCTGGCAATGGATTGAATTGCTGACATTGTAAGAATAACTGGTATATTTAATTACATATACTGATAGAAGAGTGTGTGGCAGGTACGTATCTCAAGAGAGATTCTTGTTCAGTCACGTGCCATTCCCAACCCAAGGACATGGAGGTGCTACAACATATTCCAATGTAGACTAGACTTGTTTGTTTGCATACACTCTACGTGCTATGTTTCATCAGACTCTAGTTCTTCTATTCTAGCATCTGTCTCTCGTAACATTTGCATCAGCAACTGTTTCTTTCTGATAAGATCTGCATTGTATCTTGACTCACCGTCATCAAACCTGGTTACATGGTTTGCATCCTCAGAGGAAGAGGGTAGATCACCTTGTTTGCCTTGCATATCTGAAGACATGGGTCTCCATTTCTTCCTTCCAATCCATCCTGCCTCCTGACCGGATGATGGCTGTGCTGAAGTTCCATATACCTCTTGTGGTTGACTGGCCAACCTATGATTTCTTCTCTGGAACACATCATCTGGAGTGCTAGTCTCGAAGCGAATATTCACATAATCGAATCCTGGGTGAGATGAATTTTTATGCCTTGGGTCCTCACTCCGTTGATCGACATTCTCTATTGGTTCCACTGCTAACTGAGGATATTGCGACCCTGTTACAGGCAGGGATTCTGGATCTTTCTCTCCTCCTGCGTTTTCTGTCTCCTTCTCTACAGTTTTATTTTCTTTCAAAGGTGCTGTATCCTTCCCTAACTGTATATTTGCAAAGGGATTGCGAAGGCATCCTCTGATGGATGCAAGAAAGCCATCCCTGCATTCACATCTACCTGTTCTATCATTAACTGCAGCATTCGCATCCTGACAGCTTTCACATACTTGAGGCGACTTGGGGCATGATGCACACTTTGTATCCTCGCACGGTGGATATTCGGATGATGGGGAAGTCTCCCGAGTTGCAGGTATGCATGAATTGTTCGAGGATAACATGAAATCATCAAAGCACTTTTCACATATATCTGATGATTTTGTGCACGTGGAACATTTGGGATCCATGCATGGATCTGTATTCACAGGATCTGACGGGATGGGAATTGGGTCACAACTCTCCATCTCACTCAGCACATATCCATCCTTGCAGTCACAAGTTCCAGACTCTTTATTGATCGCTGCATTTGTGTCGCTACAAGATTCACATTTTCCTGAAGATTCTGGACATGATGAACACCGTGGATCAAGGCATCCGCACGACTTATCACGAAGGACATACCCGTCCTGACAAGAGTAACATGTGGTACCATCCTCAGAGCACGTCTCACATAAGGGTATGGTGTCTGAACAAGGCCCTCTATAGAGAAATACTGGCCAGATATTCGTTGTGATCTGGCTTTTGTTCAGTACTTCTGCCATCTCAGCCTCTACTGCCTTGGTTCCATTTGTTGCTAGCAAAACCCTTTTGCCATTCTGCATTCTATTGTATCTGGTCTCCTGTTGATCCCTGTCTTCATGAGAGTATAGCCCATGGCATGACTTTGATACTATTACTAGTAGTATAATGATACGATACTGGAATCTCATGAGAGATGTGATCACATATATTTTCTGTAAATAAATCCCAATTATTTTGCAGACAGTTGGCTCATCAACTGAATACCAGTGGAATGTACACAGCTCTCTCGCATTTCTTAATTTGATACTCAATGCAAGGTTTATTAATGCTTATAATGAATGAAATAATATGATCAAGTGCATTGTTGTTGTATAATGGAACTGATCTGATCACATCTTGCTACCTTGTACCCACGACACAGGGTGACCTCGTCACGTCGAACTCAATGGGACAATCGTCTACCCAGGCACTACATGGGATTTCTGTATGCCATCGCTCATGAATATCTCCCATCCAGATGTTGATTTGATCGGTGCATTGCCAAATCACGTACAACGTGTCGGGTGTACGACCACCCTGGGTGAGTTGGTATTGGTTCTATTCAAACAGGAGAGTATGTGCACTCGTCTGATTAAACAATAATTACATGCCATTTCTGATCTGTTCATAAGGAAGATGGCTTTTAGTTACAATGCGACAACCGTCGCTGTTTTGTTCGCAATTGCCTACTGCCAGGGCGTAATGGCAGCATTCTCTGGGAGGGAGCTTCTCTCTGGAAGCCACACTGGAATGAAAAATTTTACTGGACTTGATTATCTCAGCATTCGTCTTGACACTAGTAGCCCAATAAATAATATTGCAAATTCTGCTTCTTCAGACTCAACTCGTGGTGGATTGTGGAAAAAATACAGGAAAGGCCAAAGTGCCCCACAGAGCAGATCAGGACCATCAAATAATGATGGGTTGCTGCAAGGGTTTGATGGTGATACACAGCAACTAGTGCCACCAGTTATGAATCCAAACGATTTAGAGCTTCTTGAAAAGAAAAAAGATCTTTTGTTGGACTTGCTAAAAGAAACAGAAGATCAATTGTCAGCAAAAGCTTGAGATACTGGCTGATGTCCTCATAGCAGATGTAAACTCGTAACGTACTACTTTTTATCTACCCTATATTAGGTATTTAATTGTAAAATCCTACCCTTTCAGAGGGATCTTGCCAACCCTCAAACGATGCAATACTGTAGTACTAAGCAAATACTGACCCTCCATTGCATGAACTCAAACCTCGTGGTATGAATGTGATGTTGGGTCGACGCGTTTTTGGACTCCCTAGGTCGAGCACCCGAGGGTGATGTGGTTGCCAACAATTGTATTGGATAACTCACTCGAGCTGAACGTAATATTAAAATACTTAAAGTATATAATTCTGATTTAACTATACACGGAAATGGGCGCTCTTCTTACACAATTTACAGCATTTATTTCCTGAGACGCTCAGGACTAGGACAGTCTAGAAGAGGGCAGCATTGTGGGTGAGAAACCCGACAATTTCGACATAGACGGTACCAAGGATATATTTTGAGATATTAAACGTGTTTTAATAGCCAAGCTGATAGAATGACTGGGCGAATGGCACGATTTGTCACGTTGGCCATAGCCCTGATTTGTTGTTCTGTGCACGTTTTAGGAGCTCCTTCTCCAGAGCCAAGGTTTGAGTATGTGAATATTCGCTTCGAGACAAATACTCCAGAGGATCATTATAATAATTTTGTTGGTGGAACAGACCCTGGAATATCACCGGTGACGGGTCAATCACCAGATGTGCTGCTGCTGGAACAATCATCTAGCCCAAGTGCTGCTTCAGGATCAGACAGTGGCAACCCTTTCTCGAATGTAGCAGATGTTTCTTCGGGAGAGGACTTATCCAGTTTCTCAAAGGATGAATTGGAAAGTAGGCGGGAATTACTACTGGCTATATTGGAGCAAACCAGCGCTCAACTTGGAGAGTCTACACCCAGCTCTGAGCGAGCCAATCAGATGGAGAAAGTCACAAGTTATCCCAAGGAGGAATCCAAGGAAGCAAAATTAGATGAAATCACTAATACAAATGATTCTCTGGATATACAGCAATATATACCACAGAAGACAACGCAGGAACAGAAAAATGTGAAAATGCTCAAGAGTGATGACAGCCTTGGGAGAACAGCAACCGAGACTTCCCAGAGTAAAGGCATTGGTACATGTTTCATTTTGTTCCTTTCAGGAATGTTGATTACGATGTTCTACCCATAGGTATAGAGAATTCATTATTCTTAGAGATAGATATATAGAATTCATTATTCTTACTCACAAAATGTAATTCAAAGTCTCAGATGTAACATATAAATTACAAGGAGCAGAAGGTTTGCAAGACTCTACGTGCAATCTAGCCATACATGTTCTAAAAGAAATTTAATGCAGTAGTGCTAGTGTTCACTATTCTATTCCTTTTGGAAGGCTTGGTCAAATGTCTTCTGATCCTCTACTGGAATCTTGGGCAAGTGGAGGAGATACCATGGTCGATCTCTTACTGTACCTGATCCTTGAATCAGAAACAGACAATCCATACTCGTCCATAAAAACTTTCAAA